>OLVT01000016.1_pt1 | contig 178652 bp, 215 predicted proteins | sample 1673241 | NCBI WGS metagenome assembly OLVT01 (sample SAMEA3178936, study PRJEB25190) | human gut metagenome | biome: human gut; feature: human-associated habitat; material: faeces | place: Austria | collected 2013
ATTTATTTTTGCCATTTAACCCATCGCATGGGGATAGCTTCACCAGCTGCATGATCCCCGTCGAAACCAGTACAACCCCAGGGTATCACTGGAAAGCCCGACGAAGAGGCCTACCTTATCTTAACAGCTGGAGGGATTTCTGTCAAGGGTCCGGGAAAAATTACCGCCTGTGCCGCCTGTGACCGTCTCCGGTCCCTGTGGACCGCCTTCTACGAGGGAAACTGAAGGGCCCCGTCGGAATCGGGGACGAAGGTCACCGGCTCTGTGGCCATTCGGCCCTCCTGGTCGAAGTAATACCATTTTTCCTGAATCCGGTCCAGGCCGGTGACCATAGCGCCGTCGGGACCAAAGTAATACCAGTATCCCTTATATTCATACCATTCGTCGGCAATCATCAGTCCGGCTCCGTTAAACCAGTACCAGTGTCCGTCCCAGTTTAGCCAGTCATTACGGACCGGCAGTCCGGTATCGCCGTTGTAAAAGCGCCATCCTCCGTCCTCTTCCTGCCAGCCGGATTTCTTTTCCCCCTCAGACTGGGAGAGAGCCGCCAAAAACTGGTCCCAGGTGTGGGCGGTGTGATTGTAGACATAGGGATTGGGGCAGATTTTCCCGGTGACGTCATAGTGGCGCAGCACATGGTCCGCGGGGATTTGATATCGGTCCATAAGTTCGCGGGCCAGCTGTATGGCGGCCCGGACGGTGGCATCCTCGAAGTACCAGTCTTTACCGGTGGCTGCCTGGGAGCCTTTGGTCCGGACGCACAGCTCGATTCCAATGCTGTTGGAATTGCGGCATTCCGGATGGCGGTAGGTTTTGGCGCCGCAGTGCCAGGCGATATTGCGGTCCTCTACAGACTGCCAGATTTCTCCGTCAAATCCTACAAAATAGTGGGCGCTGGCTCCGATATATTGGGATGCATAGTAACGGCAGTTGGCTTCAGCCCCTCCGGTTGCGCCTACATAGTGGATGACCAGATATCGAATCCGGTCAAGGGAGCCGTTGGTGTAGTTGTAAGGAGTCAACAGTTTATGAATTTCCATTACACACCCTCCTTTCTGCCGGAAAACCCCATGTCGTTGGGGTTAAAGGAATCCCGAAAACGCCGGATTTCCTTATAGCTTGCGTTTTTTAAATTTTCCTGAATCTCCTTCAGCTGAGCGGCAGACATCTCCTTTGTAACCTGACTTTTTACCATTTGCTTCACACTCCGTAGGCTTTTGCTGCATCATATGCGGGAAAATCCATTTTGTCCACAAAAGCAAGCAGATGAGCCGTCCTGAGCGGTTGCGAATATCGTAAAGAAACATCAAAACAAGATTAAGAGAAAAGAAATACGTTTTCTGCCAATCTCTGGTACACTAGAGCCAGAGGAACCGGAGGAAACAGAACGCCCCGGGTCTGTTAAAATTTTGATATGAGGAGGAGAACGGATATGAAGAAAAATGGAAACAGCAGAGCTTTGATACCGGCGGTGCTGACGGCAGCGGTGATGGCGGCGGCGGGACTTTCCGGCTGCGGCGCCCAGGGGGCTCAGACCATTCAGATTCAGGGAGAGGAGAGCCAGAATCAGGTTGTGGTAACGGGACAGGATAAGGTAACGGCTGTGCCGGATATGGCGGAAATCGCCTTTGCGGTACGGACCCAGGCGGCCACCGCTCAGGAGTGCCAGCAGAAGAATGGAGAGGATTTAAACGCGGCCATAGAAGTCTTAAAGGGACTGGGAGTTGAGGAGAGTTCCATGCAGACTTCCTCCTATGGACTGGATCCTATTTATGACTGGAATTCCAGTACCCAGGAGATTACAGGATACGAGATGCGCACCAGTCTGACGGTGTCCGATGTCCCCATCGATCAGGCGGGGGAGATGATCAGCAAGGCGGTAGAGGCGGGGGTCAACAGCCTGGACTCTGTAAGCTATTTCTGCAGCACGTATGATGAGAGTTATCAGGAGGCTATGGCAAAGGCGGTAGAGATGGCCCGAACCAAGGCCCAGGCCCTGGCGGAGGCAGGAGGACGCAGCCTGGGAGAAGTAGTAAGCATCGAGGAGTACGGCTATAATCCCAGTCAGCGTTATGCCTCAGGCGGAAGCCGTAATATGGCGGTGGAGGAGACGGCTGCCGCGGCAGATGGGGCCATGGCGGCCGGTATGGGCGTGATGCCCGGAGAGGTGGACGTGGAGGCTCAGGTAACCGTCACCTTCTCCCTGGAATAGGAGACTCTCTAAAACAGGAGATTTGCCCGGCTCTTTATACTTTCTTTATAAAGGAAGGAATGGACAATCCGCTCAGGAAGACTTATAATGAATTTGATTAAAAGAATTGGAAGGAGTATCAAAAGGTTTTATGAGCGAGTGTAACCATGACTGCGGCTCCTGCAGTGCTGAGTGCAGCAGCCGTAAGCCGGATCCGTCTGAATTTCTGGAGGCGCTGAATCCGGCAAGTTCCGTGAAAAAGGTGATTGGAATTGTCAGCGGAAAAGGAGGCGTGGGAAAATCCCTGGTAACCTCCATGCTGGCGGTTTCCATGAACCGGAAGGGAAGACGGACAGCGATTTTGGATGCGGACATTACCGGACCGTCCATTCCTACGGCCTTCGGCATTGATACAAGCCAGGGAGTGGCAGTGACGCCGGACGGAAAGCTGATGATGCCGGCCAAGTCTCTGGAGGGCGTGGAGATTATGTCCTCAAACCTGCTGCTGGACCACAACACCGATCCGGTAATTTGGAGGGGTCCGGTGATTGCCGGAGCGGTGAAGCAGTTCTGGAGCGAGACGCTGTGGCAGGATATTGAATATATGTTTGTGGATATGCCTCCGGGGACCGGCGACGTGCCCCTTACGGTGTTCCAGTCCCTGCCGGTAGACGGCATCATCATTGTCACCTCCCCCCAGGAGCTGGTGAGCATGATTGTGGCCAAGGCTGTCAACATGGCTAAGAAGATGAACATTCCCATCATCGGAGTAGTGGAGAACATGAGCTATCTGAAATGTCCCGACTGCGGGAAGAAGATTTCCGTGTTCGGTGAAAGTCACATTGAGGAGGTAGCCAGCGAGAACGGAATCCGAGTTCTGGCGCAGCTTCCCATCGACCCGAAGATTTCGCAGATGGTGGATGCCGGACGGGTAGAATATCTGGAGCTTCCCTGGCTGGAGGGGGCGGTAGAGGCGATTCAGAAGCTTTAAGGGGAAAACAGAACTTGCAGTGAGGTGTGGCATATGAATGTGAATCTGAATCCAAACAGCGAACTGAAGCAGTCCATTGTCCATGTACCGGATTTGGTTCAGGTGCCGGATGTTTGGATTAATCAGGCAAAAGAATTTCAGCAGGAGATGATGATGTACGCCTGTGCCATCCGCGCCGTCAAGACGAAGCTGGAGGTGCTCAACGACGAACTCTCGGTGAAGAATCAGCGAAATCCCATCGAGATGATTAAGTCCAGAGTGAAAAAGCCTGCCAGCATTGTGGAAAAACTGCGGCGCAGGGGCTTTGAGGTGTCGGTGGAATCCATGAAGAAGAACCTGGACGACGTGGCGGGAATCCGCATCATCTGTTCCTTTGTGGACGATATCTACGAGGTGGCGGAGATGCTGGTCCGGCAGGACGACGTAAAGGTGATTGCGGTAAAGGATTACATCAAGAATCCCAAGGAGAACGGCTACCGCAGCTATCACCTGATTATTGAGATTCCCGTATTCTTCTCCGAGTGCAAGCGCTCCATCCGGGTGGAGGTGCAGATTCGGACCATCGCCATGGATTTCTGGGCCAGCCTGGATCATCAGCTGAAATATAAGAAAGAGGTGGCCAACGACCCGGAAATCAGCGAGGAGTTAAAGCAATGCGCCGATGTGATTGCCCGGACAGACGAAAAGATGCTGGCAATCCGCAAGAAAATTGAAGCCAGGGGGATCGCGGTCCGCAGGGATTAGCGGTCCGGCAGGGGAACTTCCCCGGATTCATACAGGTAATAAGACAGGGTATCCCGTATGCGGAACCCTGTTTTTTTATACAGATTGAAAGCCGGAAGGTTCTGGCCGGATACCTGAAGGTTCAGGACGGCGATATCCATGGCTTTGAGCCGGGAAATCAGCTGACAGAGAAAAGCGTACCCCAGCCCCCTTCCTCTGAGAGAAGGACGGATTTCAAAGGAAAACAGGCAGGCAGAGCTTCCTTCCAGGAAAAGACGGCAGCTGCCGGCCGGGCGTCGGGAGGACTGCAGCCGGGCGGTTACGGCAATCAGGCCGGGTTCCTCGGTCTCGAAGGAGAGGGTGAAGGCAGGAGACTGGTCCGGGGGAAGGGAAACGCTGCCAAGGTCAAGCCCCATGGCGTATTCCTCGTACCACAGCCGGGCGCCTATGGCCTTCAGGGTTTCCATGGCCGGCAGACAGTTGGGGTCAACGGAGAAAATCAGAGGGCAGTCCTCAAAATCCTTATTGAGAAGGTTCAAAAGCCGGCGAAAATATCCCTTTCCGCGGCAGTCCGGACGGGTAAAGCCGCGGCATTCTAAAAAATCATCCTGGTAGACGGCGATGGCGCTGGCCAGCTGGCCAGCTTCGTCCCACATCAGATAAAACAAATCCCCGTCCACTGGGCAGGACAGGCGGAACTGGTCCTGTTGTCGGCAGAGGCCGACCAGGGTTTGAAGGGCCTTTTTTTGATGATCATTCAGTTGTCTGGAAAACGAGATATTCATAGCTGGAATCCTTTCCGGCAGAAATGAGGATTAATTCGTAAAATTTTCCCGCCGGGATTATTATAATCCACAGAAGGGAAAAAAGAAAAGAAAAATTGAAAAAAACCGCACTTGCGCGCCGAAGGGCAGGGTGCTAAAATAGGTGACGTCATCATCTGAATGAGAACAAAGGAGAATAAGCTAAAATGAAATACGTGCGTCAGATTGGAATTATCTGGGGAATGACCATGGCTGGCGAATTCCTTAACTTTCTTCTCCCCTTTCCGGTCCCGGCAGGAGTGTACGGACTTTTTCTTCTGCTGGGTGCGCTGCTGACAGGGGTGGTGAAGATTGAAAGCGTGGAGGCCACAGGAAATTTCCTGATGGATATTATGTCCATGATGTTTATTCCGGCTACGGTGGGACTCGTTGAGTATGCGCAGCAGATAGGGGAAATCCTGGTTCCCTACACCGTGATTATCGCCTGCTCCACTGTGGCGGTGATGGCGGCCACCGGCCGTCTGGCCCAGGTCATGATTGAGAGGCAGGAGAGAAAAATGGCGGAAAGGAAGAAAAAACGGAAATGAGAGAAATGATTCGGCAGATTCTGGAACAGTCTCAATATTTTGGGCTGGTTTTAAGCATAGGTACCTATTTGGCTGCCTCGGTTTTAAGGAAGAAGACGGGACTTGCCATCTTAAATCCCCTTCTGGTGTCCTCTGCGCTGATTATTTTCTGCCTTTTAGGGGTAGGAATGAGCTATGAGGCGTATAATAAGAGCGCAGGTTATTTGAGCTGGCTGCTGACGCCGGCTACGGTCTGTCTGGCAGTTCCGCTGTATAAGCAGATTCATCTGCTGAAGGCCTACAAGGCAGCGGTGGCTGCCAGCATTGGAGCCGGAGTCCTGGTCAGCGCGGGGTGTGTTTTTTTGCTGTCCAGGCTTCTGGGCCTGAGCCACACCCACTATGTAACGCTGCTGCCGAAATCCATTACCACCGCTATTGGAATGGGGGTCAGTGAGGAAGCCGGGGGTATCGTTACCCTGACGGTGATGAGCATCGTTCTGACGGGAATTTTCGGGAGCATGATCTGTGAGGCTGTGCTGAAGGTCTTTCACGTTTCTCATCCGGCGGCAAGGGGGCTGGCAATCGGAACCAGCGCCCATGCGGTGGGGACGGCCAAAGCCCTGGAGATGGGAGAGATTGAAGGGGCTATGAGCAGCCTTTCCATCGCGGTGGCAGGACTTATGACGGTAATTGTGGCGCCTGCGGCGGCAAATCTAATGTAGGGGCGGATCCGCAGGGAGAAAAGAAAACAAGAGGAGGCAGGAAGAATGAAGAAACGCTGGGAGATTGAAGAGAAGGATACCTGGAAGCTGGAGGATATCATCCCCGGGGACCAGGCCTGGGAGGCGCTTTATGAGGAGGCTTCCCGGGAGGTGAAGGAGTACGGACAGTTTCAGGGAAAGCTGGGAGAGTCGGCGGACACCCTTTTGCGGGCTCTGGAATTTGAGGACCGGATTTCTCTAAAGATTGAAAAGCTTTACGTGTACGGGCGGATGAAATCCGACGAGGACACGGGAAACCAGGAGAACCAGGAGCGGTTCGGCCGGGCTCAGGCCCTGTATTTTGAGGCGGCGGGCCTTTCCTCCTTTATGGTTCCGGAAATCCTGAGCCTGGAGCCCTCCGTCCTGCAGGCCTTCCTGGAGGAAAATGAGGGACTGCAGGTGTACCGCCGTCTCTTTCAGATGCTGGAAAAAAGACGGGCGCATACCCTGCCGGCCCAGATGGAAGCCCTTCTGGCCCAGTCCTATGACGCGACCCAGGGCGCTTCCCAGATTTTCAATATGTTCAACAACGCGGACGTCCGCTTCCCGGCCATCACCGGGGAAAATGGCCAGGAGCTGTCGGTAACCCACGGGACCTACATTTCCCTTCTGGAAAATAAGGACAGGAGAATCCGCAGGGACGCCTTCCAGGCTCTTTACAGCGTTTACGCCCAGTACAAAAATACCATCTGCGCCACCTTTTCCGCAAATGTAAAGCAGGCCCTGTTCTACGCCAAAGCCCGGGGCTATGCCTCCAGCCGCCAGCATTCCCTGGCAGAGAATGAGGTGCCGGAGGCAGTGTACGACAATCTGGTGACTGCGGTCCGGAAGGGGCTTCCCCTTCTGCACCGTTATGTGGGAATACGAAAAAAAGCCCTGGGCCTTGAGGACCTTCACATGTACGACCTGTATGTGTCCATGGCGGCGGACGTGGAGCGCAGATACACCATCGAGGAGGCAAAGAATCTGGTCCTGGAGGGGCTGAAGCCTCTGGGGGAGGCGTATGGAAAACTGCTGCGGCAGGGATTTGAGGACCGCTGGATTGACGTGTATGAAAACGAGGGAAAGCGCAGCGGAGCCTACTCCTGGGGCGTGTACGGCACTCATCCCTATGTGCTGATGAATTTTAACGGAACGTTAAACGATGTGTTTACCCTGGCCCACGAGATGGGACATTCCATCCACACCTACTATTCCAACCAGGCCCAGCCCTATGTGTATGCGGGCTACAAGATTTTCGTGGCGGAGGTGGCCTCCACCTGCAATGAGGCCCTGCTGATTCGCTACCTGATGGGGCGGACGAAGGACCGGAAGGAACTGCTGCATCTGATTAACCATTTCCTGGAAAGCTTTCGGGGAACCTTGTTCCGCCAGACCATGTTTGCGGAGTTTGAGCAGCAGGCCCATCAGATGGCGGGTGAGGGCAAACCGCTGACGGCCCAGAACCTGTGCCGGATGTACCATCAGCTGAATGTGGATTACTTCGGACCGGAGCTGACGGTGGATGAGGAGATTGACTATGAGTGGGAGCGGATTCCCCATTTCTATACCCCATTTTATGTATACCAGTACGCCACAGGATTTTCGGCGGCGGTGGCCATCAGCAGCGGGATTTTAAAAGGAGACGGCCAGGTGCTCCGGGGATACCGGAAGTTTCTGGAGGGCGGCTGCTCCCAGACGCCGGTAGATTTGCTGAAGCTCTGCGGCGTGGATTTGTCCACACCGGAGCCCATTGAAAAGGCCTTGGATGTGTTCCGGGAGCTGCTGGACCAGTTTGAGAAAGAGGGAGGACTTTCATAACAATGGCGGCTACAAAAGCAGAAGGGCGGGACGGACTTTTAAAGGGAAGTCCCGCCAAAGGACTTTTTCTATTTGCGGTCCCGCTGATTCTGGGAAACCTGTTTCAGCAGTTCTACAATATGACGGACTCCATCATTGTAGGGAACTTTGTGGGGGAGGATGCCTTGGCGGCGGTGGGGGCCTCCTATGCCCTGACCAATGTATTTATTATGATTGCTATCGGCGGAGGAAACGGGGCTTCCGTGCTGACTTCCCAGTATCTGGGAGCGAAGCAGTACAGCCGGATGAAGACCTCCATTTCCACCTCCTGTCTGACCTTTTTGATATTGAGTATCTTTTTGGGGGCCTTCGGCTTCTTTTTCAGCGGCCCCATCCTGCGGGCGCTGGATACGCCGGAGAATATCCTGGGACAGGCGGAACTGTATTTGAGTATCTATTTTCTGGGAATGCCCTTCCTGTTTATGTACAACGTGCTGGCGTCGGTGTTTAACGCCATGGGGGATTCCAGAACGCCTCTGTTCCTGCTGATTTTCTCCTCCCTGCTGAATGTGGTGCTGGATATCATTTCCGTCACCTCCATGGGTATGGGCGTAGATGGCGTGGCCATTGCCACGGTAATGGCCCAGGGGATTTCCGTGAGCATCTCCTTCGGGGTGCTGCTGCGCCGGCTGAAGGGGTACGACCACAGGGGAGACGAGGTGCCCTTTAAGCGCTACGACCGGCATATGCTGGCGGTGGGAACGAAAATCGCGGTTCCCACCATTTTACAGCAGTCCATTGTCTCCATCGGCATGCTGCTGGTGCAGTCGGTGGTCAACGGCTTCGGTTCCGCGGCTCTGGCGGGCTATTCCGCGGCCAGCCGGATTGAATCCATCTGCATCGTTCCCATGATTGCCACGGGAAACGCGGTGGCCACCTTTACGGCCCAGAATATCGGGGCGGGCCAGAAGGAACGGGTGAAAAAGGGATACGCGGCCAGCTACGGGCTGATTTTTGGCTTCGGGGCTCTGATTGCGGTGATCATTGCTCTCTTTAAAGGACCGATTATTTCCAGCTTCTTGCAGGGAGATACTCAGTCCACAGCCTATTCGGTTGGGTACGGATATCTGTCCTTCATCGGATGGTTCTTTGCTCTCATTGGTCTGAAGGCGTGTACGGACGCGGTGTTAAGAGGCTCCGGGGATGTGCTGGTGTTCACCACGGCCAACCTGGTCAATCTGGCAATCCGGGTGTTCGCCGCCTTCCGGTTTGCGCCGGTGTGGGGCGTGGCGGCGGTGTGGTATGCGGTTCCCATGGGCTGGGGAGCCAACTATCTGATTTCCTTTGTCCGCTATCTCAGCGGAAAATGGATGGAGCGCAGGGTAATCGAGGAGAAGAAACAGGCGTAAAAACAGATGCTAAGAAGATAAGAAGAAAAGGAGGTATGCATCCCGGAAAGGGATAACATGCCTCCGCTTTTATTGCGTTTATCATTAATTGATGGAAATGTACTTGGGAGCGGCTTCTACCTTGGGCGCTTCCTTGGGGATGGTCAGGCGCAGCAGGCCGTTGGCGAAAGCGGCGTGGATATCTTCCTGGCGCAGTTCCTCGCCCACAAAGAAGGTCCTCTTGCAGCCGCCGGTGTAGCGCTCTCTGTGAAGATAGGAGCCTTCGGCCTTCTGACCGCCGGCGTGCTGGGCGGTCACGGTCAGGTAGCCATCCTTTAATTCCGCCTGAATCTCTTCCTTGCCGTATCCGGGCAGTTCAATTTCCAGGATATAGTTTCCGTCCTTTTCCAGGATGTCTGTCCGCATGATGGGCATCTTTCGGGCCGGTTCCTGCTTCTCACTGGAGCTGGTGAAAAATGGGTCGTTAAAAAAGTCATCTAATAAATTTAATCCGTAATTTCCTCTGGGAATCAGCATCATAAGTAGTTCCTCCTCGATTTCTGTGTTTTAAAGTTCCTAATGGTTATTATAGCAGAATTGTTAGCACTGTCAAGAGGTGAGTGCTAACAATTTCGGCAATTTTTACGCATGAAGGTAAGAAACCTGCTTCTATGGGAGAAAAGGAGCGCTATCCTTCTTCCGGCGTTCCAAAAACTCGGATGTATTCATCTGCAAGGAGACAAGATTCGTTCCATTTTTTTGCTTTTTTCCGGGTTAACAATTCAAGGTCGGCGTGCCCGTTTCGCGCACTATAAACAAAATATCTTCCTCTTGGGCTGCGATACAATGCGTAATAGACATATCCTAAATCATTGTACATTCTTTGAGTCCAATCGCACACGAGCTCTGCTGTTTTCGTATCATACAGTTTGCCGTTTATAATTTTTTTCAAGTTGACACCTCCAGATTTGTTTGAGCTTGTAAAAAATAATTTTTTGATGGAAAAGTATGGCTCCGAATGGGAGATGATTGATAGTCTACCAAATAAAATGTGGAATGGGGTTTACCTCAAAAATAACAATAATAATAAAAAGAGTTAATTTTTTGTGATATAAGAAATGAATCATGTCATTCTATAGAAATTTACGTTATAATAATTCAAAAAAATAACAGTTCAGGAGAAAAATGTGAAAAATATTTATTTGGAACTACCCTCCCAAGAGGAATATGCAAATCGGTTTTGCAATTCTTTAAATAAGCTGATAGACGGCAAGAGCAACTTTGAAATGAAAGAAATAAGCAGACAGCTTCATATGGGATATCAGCGGTTAAGCGAATTGCGCAATAATCACAAGACGCTGCCGCCCGTCAAAACGATTGATAAAATCCTCAATTACTTTGGCTGCAGCTTTGATGCGATGATAAGCAAAGATTCTGCGAAAAATGGTCCTACTTATCTGGAAGTTTTTGCAAGTTACAAATTTTTGCTGGACAGTGGGGTGGTGAAACACGGTTATTACACGCCATCTTCTTGGGGATATCCCATTCAGGAAGATGAACGGTATGGGTGCCTTTTTGAAGACGACAGTTTATGCAAGCTGTTGACGAAGTATAATGTTTTGAGCAGTCTCTTGAAGGAAGACCCGGATTTGCTGCGTATTTGGGCCGGACGCAGTCTTGACAGAATGCCGAATGAGTTTTCTTCAAGAAGAGAAAATGAAGACTTGAAATGGACCATAGGAAGCCGGATTACAGAAATTTCAACTTTAAAAAATGTTTCCGTCAAAGAACTTATGCAGGGATTAGACTGTTCACAGGCGGCAATTTCTCAGTATAAGACGGGAGTACGTGCTCCATCGGCCTATACTTTAATTGCGCTTGCCTGCATATTGGGGACATCCGTGGATTATTTATTGGGGCATTCACCGTCCTTTTATAACGCAATCAACAGGCAGCAGATGGTTCAAATACTTTTTCATTTATTGAATCAAGGTACGATTTGCTGCGAAAAGGTGTACCGGAATGGCACTCTGGTTGAAACGATTCTTATAGAAGACCCGATTCTGGAGACATTCTGCAAGAAGTATGGTCGGTATCGGATGAATGTGCGGAGTTTGGAGATTGATGATGAGAGAAAAGGTGCGCTGATTCATGAGTGGATTCTGAAAAATTGCGCAAATTACAGCCTGCCTATTTTGGCAAAAGAAGATTTCCTGAATTTTAAAGATCTGTATCAATATGAATACCACCGAAAGGAAAAGGAGTCTTGCTTTTTCTGGGATCAGTCCCGGGATTTACCGGAAATATTTGACCGCATGCTTAACTGCTGCAAGGAACTGACGTATAACCACCGTCAGGCGCTGAATCACATTAAGGAAATTCAAAAGAACAGAGAATCCCAATCACCTGATGAGGAATCAGAATCAGATGTTTTTTCAGAAATATTCTCCTGATCCAATCATCGTTCTCTTTTTTCATCCCGTAACTTGCCACCTCCCCCCATCTATGCTAGAATGGTTACAGATTTGAAAAACCAAGGAGGAACCTTATGATTCAACAGTTAATTGAAAAGATAAAAAAAACCAAGGCGCCCATCTGCGTAGGCCTGGACCCCATGCTCTCCTATATCCCGGAGCACATTTTAAAGAAGTCCTACGGGGAGTTCGGTGAGACGCTGGAGGGGGCCGCGGACGCCATCTGGCAGTTCAATAAGGAGATTATCGACCACACCTGGGATTTGATTCCCTCTGTGAAGCCTCAGATTGCCATGTATGAGCAGTTCGGCATCGAAGGCATGAAGTCCTATCAGAAGACGGTGGACTACTGCCAGGAGAAGGGACTTTTGGTCATCGGGGACGCCAAGAGAGGGGACATCGGCTCCACCTCCGCCGCTTATGCTGCCGGTCATCTGGGTAAGGTAAAGGTGGGAGAACATACCTACAGCGGTTTCCACACTGATTTTCTCACCGTCAATCCCTATCTGGGAACCGACGGAGTAAAGCCATTTGTAGACGTATGCAAAGCGGAGGATAAGGGACTCTTTATCCTGGTCAAGACCTCCAATCCCTCCAGCGGCGAGTTCCAGGACCGCCTCATTGATGGACGCCCCCTGTACGAGCTGGTGGCGGAGAAGGTTGTGGAGTGGGGAGCTGACTGCATGGACGGCGATTACAGCAATGTAGGAGCTGTGGTAGGCGCTACCTATCCCCAGATGAGCCAGGTTTTAAGAAAGCTGATGCCCCATACCTATTTCCTGGTACCCGGCTACGGCGCTCAGGGAGGAACGGCCCAGGATTTAAAGCACTGCTTTAACGAGGACGGACTGGGAGCTGTGGTGAATTCTTCCAGAGGCATCATCGCGGCTTATCGTCAGGAAAAATATCAGAAGTTCGGACCGGAGCATTTCGCGGAGGCTTCCCGCCAGGCGGTAATCGATATGGCTGCGGATATCAACAGCGTGTTATAAGCGTGTTATAGGAGAAAAAAGACCATGGCAAAAGTAAAAGTTAGGGCAGAGATTCTCTCCCAGGAATGTCTCTGCGATGATATATTCAGCATGTGGCTGAGAGCTCCGGAGATTGCCGCTCAGTCGGTTCCGGGCCAGTTTGCGGACCTCTATTCAAGGGACGGCTCCCGCCTGCTCCCAAGGCCGATCAGCCTGTGTGAAATTAATCGGGAGGAAGGCAGCCTGCGCCTGGTTTACCGCATAGCGGGGGCAGGGACCAGGGAGTTTTCCGCCCTGAAAGAGGGAGACTGGCTGGAGGTTTTGGGACCTTTGGGGAACGGCTTCCCCATGGAGGAGATGGAAGGAAAACACGCCTTCCTCATCGGAGGAGGCATCGGGATTCCGCCTATGCTCCAGCTGGCAAAGGAATTGTCCGCCAGGTACGGAAGAGACCAGGTAACCGCGGTTTTGGGATACCGGGATGACAAGCTGTTTTTGAAAGAGGAATTTGAGCCCTGGGCCAATGTGGCGGTAGCCACGGAGGACGGAAGCGTTGGCACAAAGGGAAATGTATTGGATGCAATCCGCGGACAGGGCTTAAAGGGTGAGATTGTCTATGCCTGCGGCCCCACCCCTATGCTGCGGGACCTAAAGGGCTACGGGGAGGAAATGAAAATCCCCTGCTGGATTTCCCTGGAGGAGCGGATGGCCTGCGGCATCGGCGCCTGCCTGGCCTGTGTCTGCCAGTCCAAAGAGATTGACGGCCACTCCCACGTACACAATAAACGCATCTGCAAAGACGGACCGGTGTTTTTGGCAGATGAGATTGAGCTATAGGGAGGTGGCGTCCGATGAGTCAGGAAATTCAGAATCAGAATAACAGAGAAATCCGGAACATCAGCATGGAGGTGGACATTGCCGGGGTTAAGTTAAAGAATCCGGTGATGGAGGCTTCCGGTACCTTCGGCTCCGGCGAGGAGTACAGCGAGTTTGTGGATTTGAACCAACTTGGAGCCGTTGTGACCAAGGGCGTGGCCAATGTGCCCTGGCCGGGAAATCCTACGCCCCGGATTGCGGAAACCTACGGCGGCATGATTAATGCCATCGGCCTGCAGAATCCGGGAGTGGAAGTGTTCGCCAAGCGGGATATTCCCTTCTTAAAAAAATATGATACAAAGATTGTGGTCAATGTCTGCGGAAAAACCACGGAGGACTATATTGAGGTGGTGGAGCGTCTGAGGGACGAGCCGGTGGATTTGCTGGAGATTAACATTTCCTGCCCCAACGTAAAGGAGGGGGGAATCGCCTTCGGCCAGGACCCCAAGGCTGTGGAAGCCATCACCAAGGCGGTGAAGGCCCACGCGAAGCAGCCCATTATCATGAAGCTGAGTCCCAACGTGACGGACATCACGGTGATGGCAAAAGCGGCGGAGGCAGGGGGAGCGGACGCCATTTCCCTGATTAATACTCTGACCGGAATGAAGATTGACATTCACCGCCGCACCTTTGCGGTGGCCAACAAGACGGGAGGACTTTCCGGCCCCGCCATCCGCCCGGTGGCGGTGCGGATGGTCTATCAGGCGGCCCAGGCAGTGAAGCTTCCCATCATCGGAATGGGCGGCATCTGCAATGGGGAGGACGCCCTGGAGTTCATCCTGGCCGGCGCTACGGCAGTGGCTGTGGGAACCGCCAACTTCCACAACCCTTACGCTACGGTGGAGACGGTGGAGGGAATCCGTCGGTATATGGAAAAATATGGAGTGAAGGATATTAAGGAACTCATCGGAGCGGTGAGATAAGAACCGGACAGGAATCTGATGTTTGACGCCTGAGGGCGGGATACCAGGGGAGAGGTGAGGAAAATGAAACTGGATCTGCAGGGTTATGTGCAGGATATCCTGCACAAAAAGATTGAAACTTATCACATTGTGGTGCGTCAGCACGACGAGGAAGTAGGGCGGTTTGATTTCCGGAAGGACAACCGCCGGGACAATATCCATTCCGTCAGCAAGAGCTTTGTCAGCCTGGCAGTGGGGATGGCCCTTCAGGAAGGGATTTTGAACCTGGACGAGAGACCTGCTGAGATTTTCCGGGACAAGCTGCCGGAAAATCCCAGCGAAAATCTCATGAAGATTACCATCCGGGATATGCTGATGATGGCGGCGGGGCACGACTATTTTGTCCTTCAGGGATACAGCGGGGACCCAAAATATCCGGGCCGCGACGAGCTGCGGGACCCGGACTGGGTGCGGTACGCCTTAAGTTTTCCGGTGCCTTACGCGCCGGGCACTCATTGGAAATACAGCAACTTCGGTCCTTACCTGTGCTCTGTCATCATTCAGGACCGCACCGGCCAGAGACTCAGAGATTATCTGATGCCCCGTTTGTTTGAACCGCTGGATATCATCAATCCCCAGTGGTTTGAATCCACAGCCGGATATACCTTAGGCTGCGGCGGACTTCATCTGAATACGGAGGAACTGGCCCGTTTCGGGCAGCTGCTGCTGAGCAAGGGAAACTGGAAGGGGCGCCAGCTGGTTTCGCCAGAATGGATTGAGACGGCCACATCCAAACAGATTTCCAACGAGGGCGCGGGAAAGGGACCGGATTCCGAGGCGGGATACGGTTATTATTTCTGGCGCTGCGCCAGGGACGGAGCCTACCGGGGAGACGGCTGGGCCGGACAGTATGTAATCGTGCTTCCGGAACAGGACGCCTGCATTGCCGTTATGTCCCATGATTTTAATAAGCAGGGTATCATGGATAGCCTGTGGGAGCATGTGGTGCCGCAGCTAAAAGAGAATATGTAGAAAAATCGAGGGCAGAATACGCCCGGACTATGGAGGTTTTAAAAGATATGGAACAGTATAAGCAGGAATTTATTGAATTTATGGTGCGGAGCGATGTGCTGAAATTCGGAGAGTTTACCTTAAAGAGCGGACGCAAGTCCCCCTTCTTTATGAACGCGGGCAGCTATGTAACCGGAACACAGTTAAGAAAGCTGGGCGAGTATTACGCGAAAGCCATCCACGACAATTTCGGTCTGGATTTTGATGTGCTGTTCGGACCGGCCTACAAGGGAATCCCCCTTTCCGTGGCCACCTCTATTGCCATCAGCGAGCTCTACGGCAAGGATGTGCGCTACTGCTCCAACCGCAAGGAGGCAAAGGACCACGGCGACGCGGGAATCCTTCTGGGAAGCCCCATTAAGGACGGCGACCGGGTGATGATTATTGAGGATGTGACCACTTCCGGCAAGTCCATTGAGGAGACCTTCCCCATCATCAAGGCTCAGGGAGATGTGGAAATCAAGGGATTAATCGTTTCCTTAAACCGCATGGAGCGGGGCAAAGGTGAGAAGAGCGCCCTGGAGGAGATTAAGGAGCTTTACGGATTCCCCACCGCGGCAATCGTTTCCATGAAGGATGTGACGGAGCATCTTTACAACCGGGAATGCGGCGGAAGAGTTGTCATTGACGATACCATTAAGAAGGCTCTGGATGCTTATTATGAGGAGTACGGGGCAAAATAAAAAACAGAAATTAATGAGGAAGGTCTGCCGGAAGGAAAAGTGAATTTCGGCAGACCTTTTGCTTTTTACTGGGCGGGAAGGTTAAAACTCCTCCATCAGCTTCTTCTGCACCAGTTCGATAAACCGCAGTCCCGTTACCACATGGGGATTGGGAATGGTGGTGACCTTCTTTAAGTCCGCAGTCATGATTCCGCTTTCTACGGTGCGGACGGTAACCTGCCGCAGCAGGCGGCCGAAATCCCGCAGAGGGATGTTGCCGTCCAGCTCGCCTCTCTTTTCCAGGGCGCTGCCCCAGGCGAAGATGATAGCCAGGGGATTGGTGTAGGCTACGCCGCCTTCCAGATAGCGGTAATAGTGGCGGCGCACGGTTCCATGGGCCGCCTCGTACTCATACTGGCCTCCGGGGGAAACCAGAACGGAGGTCATCATGGCGGCGGAGCCATAGGCGGTAGCCAGCATGTCGCTCATCACATCGCCGTCGTAGTTCTGGCAGGCCCATACATAGCCGCCCTCATTTTTGATGGCCTTGGATACGGCGTCATCGATGAGACAGTATTCGTAGGTAATCCCGGCCTGGTTGAAGGCTTCTACATATTCATCCATGAATACCTGCTTGAAGATTTCGCGGAACTGGCGGTCATAGACCTTGGAAATGGTGTCCTTGGCGGAGAAGAGGAGATTTTCCTTAACGTCCAGGGCATAATTCATGCAGCAGCGGGCAAAATTCCAGATGGAGGCGTCCAGGTTGTGAGAACCGGAGACAACGCCCGGGGCTGTGAACTGATGGACCAACTGGCGGGTTTCCTGGCCGTTTTCATCGGTAAAGACCAGTTCGCATTTTCCGGGACGGTCAATGCGCATCTCTGCGGCCCGGTACAAGTCGCCGTAGGCGTGGCGGGCCAGGGTGATAGGCTTTTTCCAGGATTTCACGTAAGGCTCGATGCCTTTTATCAGAATGGGGGCCCGGAATACGGTTCCGTCCAGGGCGGCCCGGATGGTGGCGTTGGGGCTTTTCCACATTTTTTTCAGGTTATACTCCTGAACACGCTCCAGGTTGGGGGTAATGGTGGCGCATTTTACCGCGACGCCATATTTTTTGGTGGCCTCCGCAGAGTCGATGGTCACCTGGTCCTCGGTAGCGTCCCGGTTTCGTATGCCTAAATCATAGTATTCCACCTTCAGATTGACAAAGGGCAGAATCAGCTGTTCTTTCGTCTCCTTCCAGAGGATGGCGGCCATCTCGTCTCCGTCCATTTCCACAAGCGGGGTGGACATTTCAATTTGTACCATTTGGAAAACCTCCTTTTGCCGATATATTTGTAATTGTTCAGGACGGCACATCTGTTTTCCCGCCGTCCTGAACTGTTACGTTTATTTTAAATCACAAAAATGGAAATGGTCAACTCATTTGCATAACGGAATTGAAAATCAGCCATCCTTATGATAGAATGGTACACAAAATAGTAGGAGTGATGAATATGAGCCAACTGGAAAAAGTGTATCGCACAATGAGAAATACAGGGGCAGGAAGCATTGCCATTGGAATTATTATATTGGTGACCGGAGTAAGCGTGGGAATTCTGTCTATTGTCAACGGAGCCATGCTGTTAAAGCACAGATCAGATCTTGAGTTCTAATATGTGGAGGGATTTAACGAAACGTCAAAAACTGGGCTGGGTACTGTTTCTTTTGTACCTGGCTCTGTTGTCGTATCTTATGTTTTTTTCCGAGGATTTCGGCCGTACCAATCCGGACCGTGGATATGCCTATAATCTGGTCCCGTTTAAAGAGATCAGCCGTTTTGTGACTTACTATGATATTTTGGGAATGGAAGCCCTGATCATTAATCTGGTAGGAAATGTGGCGGCATTTATGCCCTTCGGCTTCTTTATGCCGGTGGTTAGCCGCAGAAGCCGCGGACCGGTGCGGATTATCCTCCTGGGCTTCGGATTCAGCCTGATGCTGGAGACCATCCAGCTTGTGTTCCGGGTGGGGAGCTTTGATGTGGACGACCTGATTCTGAATACCCTGGGAGCAGGGCTTGGTTTTTTCTGCTACCGGAGGGTGCAGCGGTTTCGGGTAAAATTAAAACGAAGGAGGCAGCAGCATGAAGTACGTGGGCAATAAGGTTTCCTACGTCCGTTATCCCCTTGCCCGAAACGGGTTTTTCAGCTTTGGACTGGGACTGATCAGTCTGGGATTCGCTGTTGGAGCGATGGTGATGTCCGTGAGACAGGCCGGACAGGGAGCGATGGTGATCGGGGCTCTGGGTTTTTCCAGCATCGCCTTTGGATTGATGGGACTGTGGTACAGCTTTCTGGCATTCAGAGAGCAGGAGAAAAATTATATTTTCGCGAAAATCGGCCTAGGACTGCAGATTGTGGTATTGATTTGCTGGATTATGGTGATTATAGTAGGCGTTCGATAGGAGTGAAGACGGAATGGATTACAGATATTTGCTGCAGGAGGAAAATGAAAGAGTGATGGAGCGCTATCAGCTTTCCATGGATCGCATCCGCGCCATGAAGGAAGAAGATATGGCGGAGCCATACGGCGGCTATTTTAGGAGCGTGGGCGCTTTTGTTGAAATGATGGATGAGCTGGTGAACAGCCTGTATGAGGGGGAGGAACTGTCCCTGGCCCAGATGGAGGAGCGGAATCTGCGCCTCTACGGGGATGTGCTGCCGGAGCGCTATGGGGAAAGCTACGCCAATCCCGGTTACGCGGCAAAAAAGCTGGGAAAGGAACTGGGACAGCTGCTGTGCTTTCTTTATACGGAAATCCGCGGGGAGATTGTCCTGGCCTTTGAGCGGCGGCTGGAGGAGATGACGGCGGTCAATGAGACCTTTATCGAGATATACAATATGTTTCAGGAGGCCTTTGCCGAGGGAAAGAAAGCTCCCGCCCATAAGGAAATTCAGAACGCTCTATACTGGTATGTCAGCGATTACACAGACCTGATGGTCCGCTTCCGAATCCGGGAGGGCCTGGATCCCGCCCTCTCCTTTGCGGCGGATATCATCCGGGAGTCGGATTTGTCGGACCTGCGGTATCTGTACCGGTTCGGGGAGTATGTTTCCGGGGGAGACATGGAACTGGCGGCTTTTATGAACAGCCTTCCCCAGGAAACCGTCAACCGGATGGCCGATACCTATACCGAGGGATTCCGGCGGGGATTTCAGGTGATGGGACGGGATTTGTCCAAAAAGAAAACGGTGGTGGTGGAGTACCAGCTGGGCTTTGAACGGATGATTCGTCGGGCAATGGAAAATTTTGAGGCCATGGGCCTAAAGCCCATCCTTTACCGGGCTGCGGTGCAGAGCATTAACCGGAGAACGGCGGGAAAACGGGGGTATTACGGTTCCTCTCCCAACCGCCAGTACGAATATGACCACCGCTACGACAACGCTCTCTATATGGGGAGCAATCTGAAGGAGCGGAAGCTGGCGGCAACCCGGGCGGCCTACGAGGAGTTTAAGGACCTGGCCGTCGTATGCGCCGGGCCGGCTGTGGTGGAAACCTTCGGCCTTCCCGGATTTTCTCCGGTCAACAGCGAGGCCGCGTTCTCCCTGAGTCCTCATCAGCAGGAGGTTTCTCTTGAGATGGCAAATGAAATCCGCCGGATTACCAATCAGTATATGCCGGGGGATGAAACCAGCTTTACCATTATTGCCTTCCCAAGACCGGAAATCGGGAAGGACTTTCCGGGCATTTTCGAGGATACCATCGCCCTGAATACCCTGGATTATGAGAAGTATCAGAAAATCCAGCAGACCATGATTGACGCTTTGGACGAGGCGGACCGGGTCCACATCACGGGAAGAGGGGATAACCGCACCGACTTGTGGGTGAAGCTTCATCCCTTAAAGGACCGGGAGAAGGAAACTAATTTTGAAAACTGTGTGGCGGATGTGAATATCCCGCTGGGGGAGGTATTTACTTCCCCGGTGCTGGAAGGTACAAGGGGATTGCTGCATGTGGGCTGCGTTTACATTGAAGAGTACCAGTTCCGGGACCTGTGGCTGCGGTTTGAAGACGGAAGAGTAACGGACTACGGCTGCGGAAACTTTAAACCTCAGGAAAACTGGGAGGAGCAGGGAAGGGCGCTGGTGAAGCAGGTGATTTTCCGGGGCCACGACCAGCTGCCAATGGGAGAATTCGCCATTGGGACCAATACCACAGCCTACGCCATGGCAGAGAAATACCAGATTGGGGACAAACTGCCGATCCTGATTGCGGAAAAGACGGGACCTCATTTTGCGGTGGGGGATACCTGCTACAGCTTCAGCGAGGATTCGCCCATGTATAATCCCGACGGCAAGGAGGTAATCGCCCGGGATAACGAGGTTTCTATTCTGAGAAAGAGCGACCCTTCCAGGGCTTATTTCAGCTGCCATACGGATATCACGGTTCCTTACTCGGAGTTGGGTGATATTGCGGCAGTAACGGCAGAGGGAACGGAAACGGTCCTGATTCGTCAGGGCAGATTTGTGCTGGAGGGAACGGAAGAATTGAATCAGGCGCTGGATGGTAAATGATGTGGAGAAGAGAAATCTTCTCCATTTTGTATAAATGAAGGAGGAGGGAAATATGGTGAAAATCACTGCTTTTTGACACGGGGATGGGCATCGGAAATATTCGAAGCGTGGTGGAAGAGCTGACCAAACTGCCTCTTACAGTGGTTAACAGTCATAGTCATTTTGATCATGTGGGCGATAACTGGAGGTTTCGGGAGGTCAGACTTTTGAATTGCCCGAGGGAGATTGAAAGACTGCGGCAGGGTTTTCGGCTGTCTGAAGGAGACGCAAATCTCTCTCCGGCTGCTTTCCATTACCCGGGAAAGCTTTGGTTCGATCCGGCGGATCTTCAGGTACGTCCCTGCCGGGTAAAACCGGTCAGGGAGGGAGACTGTTTTGAACTTGGAGGGCGAAGGCTAAAGGTGATTGCCTCTCCCGGACATTCGGAAGATGGGCTTGTACTGGCGGACGAGGAGAACCGCCTGTTGTTTACCGGTGATACGGTATATCCGGGGCCGCTGTACGCCCACAGAGCGGATTCCGGACCGGACCGATACCGGGATACGATTCTGAGGCTGGCGGCCATGTTTTCTGATTATACCCTTTGCTGTTCCCATAATGCTCCTTTATGGGAAGGAGGAGCACTGGCAGAAGTCGGAACGGCCTTTGAAAAGGTAGTCAAGGAGAAAGAAAAACGGGTAAAGGAATACCGGTTCCAGGGCTTCTCCATCATTGCGTGAAAAAGTATTGACGAACCTGTAAAATCTTAGTATTATAAGAATTACTAAGGTATTGTGCAATATTTATTAATTGTACTTATAAAAATAATTCGTGTCAATTATGAACCCGAGAAATCAGGAACAGGAAAAGGAGATCAGACAATGGCAAAAGTAGGAATTGTAATGGGAAGCGACTCCGACCTTCCGGTAATGTCCAAGGCGGCGGAAGTTCTGGAACAGCTGGGAATCGACTACGAGATGACGATTATCTCCGCTCACCGGGAACCGGACATTTTCTTTGACTGGGCAAAGAAAGCGGAGGAGAAGGGCTTTAAGGTGATTATTGCGGGAGCGGGAAAGGCGGCCCACCTGCCCGGTATGTGCGCGGCGATTTTCCCCCTTCCGGTAATCGGAATTCCCATGAAGACCTCAGATTTGGGCGGAGTGGACTCTCTGTACTCCATTGTCCAAATGCCCAGCGGAATCCCGGTAGCCACGGTAGCCATTAACGGCGGCGCCAACGCGGGAATCCTGGCAGCGAAGATTCTGGCAGCCTCCGATGAAGCCCTTTTGGGACGGCTGAAGGAGTATTCCGAGAATCTGAAGAAGGATGTGATGTCCAAGGCGGAGAAGCTGGAAGCTATGGGATACAAGGCCTACATGGAGCAGATGAAGAAGTAAGCAGTCAGTTGAGAAAACGGGCCGCAGCGGCGGCAGAATGGAGAGCGGAATGGATTATAAGAACGCGGGAGTTGACATTGAGGCCGGCTACAAGTCGGTGGAGCTGATGAAGCAGTATGTGCAGGGAACCATGCGCCCCGAGGTCTTGGGGGGCATCGGCGGTTTTTCCGGCGCGTTTTCGGCGGCGGCGCTGAAAAACATGGAGGAGCCCACCCTGCTGTCCGGAACGGACGGAGTGGGAACCAAGCTGAAGCTGGCTTTTCTGATGGATAAGCATGACACGGTGGGCATCGACTGCGTAGCCATGTGCGTCAACGACGTGGCCTGCGCGGGAGGAGAGCCCTTGTTCTTCCTGGACTACATTGCCTGCGGCAAAAATGTGCCGGAGAAGATTGCCGCTATCGTAAAAGGAGTGGCGGAAGGGTGCCGCCAGGCCGGAGCGGCCCTCGTCGGCGGTGAGACGGCGGAGATGCCGGGCTTTTACCCGGAGGACGAGTATGACCTGGCCGGATTTGCCGTGGGGGCGGTGGACAAGAAGGACCTGATTACCGGGGACGAGCTCCGGGAGGGGGATGTGCTCATCGGCATGGCGTCCTCCGGCGTTCACAGCAACGGATTTTCCCTGGTGCGCAAGGTGTTTGAACAGGAGATGACCAAAGAAGGGATGAATACCTACTACGAGGAGCTGGGAACCACTCTGGGGGAGGCTCTTCTGACGCCCACCAAGATTTATGTAAAAGCCTTAAAGTCCCTTCGGGAGGCGGGAGTCCGGGTGAAGGCCTGCAGCCATATTACCGGCGGCGGCTTCTATGAAAACGTGCCCCGGATGCTGAAAGAGGGCGTTCGGGCTGTCATCAAAAAAGACAGCTACCCCGTTCCGCCGATTTTCCATCTGCTGGCAAAGAAGGGGCAGATTGAGGAGAAAATGATGTACAATACCTACAACATGGGCCTTGGCATGATTCTGGCGGTAAAGCCGGAGGAGGCGGAGCGGGCCATGGAGGCCATTAAAGCCGCCGGGGAAGCGCCTTATGTAGTAGGCTCTATTGAGAAGGGCCAGAAAGACGTGGTATTATGCTGAGGGTAGGAGTGCTGGTTTCCGGAGGGGGGACCAATCTTCAGGCCATTTTGGACGCTATCGATGAGGGGCGCGTCACCAACGCTCAGGTTGAGGTGGTCATCAGCAATAACAGCGGAGCCTTTGCCCTGGAGCGGGCCAAAATGCACGGAATCCAGGCTCTCTGTGTTTCTCCCAGGGATTATGAAACCAGGGAGAAATTTAACCAGGCCCTCCTGGAAACGGTGGACCGGTATGAGCTGGACCTGATTGTCCTGGCCGGATTTCTGGTAAAGGTTCCGGAGATTATGATTGAGAAATACCGGAACCGGATTATCAACATCCACCCCTCCCTGATTCCCTCCTTCTGCGGAGTGGGATATTACGGGCTGAAGGTCCATGAGGCGGCCCTGAAGCGGGGGGTGAAGCTGACGGGGGCCACGGTGCATTTTGTGGACGAGGGTATGGACTCCGGTCCCATCCTTCTGCAGAAGGCGGTGGAGGTGCTGCCGGGGGATACGCCGGAGAGTTTGCAGAAACGGGTGATGGAGCAGGCGGAATGGCAGCTGCTGCCCCAGGCCATTGACATGATTGCGAATGGGAGGATTTCATAGATGAAGGTACTGGTAATCGGCGGCGGCGGCCGGGAACACGCGATTTGCTGGAAATTGGCGAAAAGCCCGAAAGTGACGGAGTTAGTCTGCGCCCCGGGAAATGCGGGAATCGCGGAAGTGGCCAGGTGCGTGGACATCGGCGTGATGGATTTTGAGAAAATGGCGGATTTTGCTCAGAAGGAGGCCTTTGACCTGGTGGTCGTCGGGCCGGACGACCCTTTGGCTGCCGGAATTGTGGACGTGCTGGAGGAGGGAGGCCTTCGGGTATTCGGCCCCAGAAAGAACGCGGCAATTCTGGAGGGCTCCAAGGCCTTTTCCAAGGACCTGATGAAGAAGTACGGGATTCCCACAGCGGCCTATGAGACCTTTGACAGCCCCGAGGCGGCTCTTGCTTACCTGGAAACCGCCAAGATTCCGGTGGTGTTAAAGGCCGACGGACTGGCCCTGGGGAAAGGGGTTCTCATCTGCAATACCAGGGAGGAGGCCCGGGAGGGCGTGAAAACCCTGATGATGGACAAGCAGTTCGGCCATGCCGGGGACCGGATTGTGGCGGAGGAGTTTCTGACCGGCCGGGAGGTTTCCGTGCTCGCCTTTGTGGACGGGAAAACCTTCCGGGTGATGACCTCAGCCCAGGACCACAAGCGGGCCAAGGACGGAGACCAGGGACTGAATACCGGCGGGATGGGAACCTTCTCCCCCAGCCCCTTCTACACAGAGGAGATTGACCGGTTCTGCCGGGAGCGCATCTACCAGCCTACGGTGGATGCCATGAGAGCGGAGGGCCGGGAGTTTAAGGGAATCATTTTCTTCGGTCTGATGCTCACCGAAGACGGCCCCAAGGTTTTGGAGTACAACGCCCGCTTCGGCGACCCGGAGACCCAGGTGGTGCTGCCGCGGATGAAGAACGATATTGTGGACCTGTTTGAAGCCTGCATCGACGGCACCCTGGACCAGACAGAGCTGGAATTTGAGGACAACGCGGCGGTCTGCGTGGTTCTGGCTTCCGCCGGATATCCGGAGCATTATGAGAAAGGATTCCCGATTACCGGTCTGGAGAATTTTAAGGACCGAGAGGACCGTTTTGTATTCCACGCCGGAAGCAAATTCGACGCCGATGGGAATATCGTCACCAACGGCGGCCGGGTACTGGGCGTGACCGCTACGGGAAAGAACTTAAAGGAAGCCCGGGCAAATGCCTACAAGGCCACGGAAGTGGTGCATTTTGAAAATCAGTATATGCGGCATGATATTGGAAAGGCCATTGACGAGGCAGGGGAGGGGGATTAAGTCTCACCTCCCCCTCGTTGTTTCCCATTTTTTATACCATGCAGCCACCATCTTTTCATCCTCTTCCACAATGCCGGCGGTATCCTTTATGGAAAAACCGCGTCGGTAAAGATTCCGGGCCGTCTGGTATGCCTTTTGCTGGCGGCCTTTGTATTGGCCTTCTTTATAAGTGTTTTTCAGATGTTTTCGTTCGTCATATTCATACAGAAGCATCCCTGTCACCTCCCGTCTATAGGTTGTCAGAAGTTCAGTTAGATAACCCTGCGCCAGACAGTCCTCCAGCGCCGCGCTGATGGCCCCTTCCGGTGTTTTTTTGCGCTGGAAAAAGTTATGTCTGTATGACAGAATAGGGCAAAACGCAGGTTCGGAGGATTAAAATACATGGAACATAAGATGAGTTTTCGGTTCGCGGAATGGGAAGGCTCTCATTCGGAAACTGGCCAGAATCGCTAGGGAACGCGGCTGCGGGCGTCTGGAGTGGTGGTTCCTGGACTGGAGCCAGCCCAGTATTGAGTTTTACCTTCCTCTTTTCATTTCCCATTTTTTATACCATGCGGCAACCATCTTTTCATCCTCTTCCAGAATACCGGCGGTATCCTTTATGGAAAAGCCGCGTCGGTAAAGATTCCGGGCCGCCTGGTATGCCTTTTGCTGGCGGCCTTCTTCATAAGTGTTTTTCAGATGTTTTCGTTCGTCATATTCATACAGAAGCATCCCTGTCACCTCCCGTTTATAAGTTGTCAACAGTTCAGTTAGATAACCCTGCGCCAGACAATCCTCCAGCGCCGTGCTGATTGCGCCTTCCAGTGTTTTTCCGCTGGCTTGATTTTCGCGGATTTTGGCAACAAGATAAGAATATTCATAGAGTTTGGGGCATTTCTCCATCATGTCCCGGTTTTTCCCATAATTGACATTGATAACCTGAACACGGCATTCCAGAGCCGGTTCTTTTTCCGGCCGTTCATAGGAATCGGAGAGACGCAGGATACACATTTCCTCATTCCGCATTTTTTCCTGTCCGTTGTAGAATACCACAAGCCGAGGCGTGGGTATCTTTAAAAGGACAGAAGAGTAAAGGTCCAGTTCTTGGCTGTCGATGTAATTTTGGTAGATTTGCAGCATATACAAACAGTCCCGCAGAGGCATGTTGGGATTGAAGGTGGACTGATGCTCGTAAAGACTCATATACCCATCGATTAAAAATGAAATATCATTCTTCATGCGCATATAAATCGCATTGTCCAGGGTGGTAATTTCCAATTCATCCGGATTCTGATAATCGGAGCCGTTTACTGCATTGTAAAGGCTGAGCAAATCTTCTTTGTGCTCAAAAATCCTTATAAACAGCCGGTCCTTATAGGTTCTGTTTGCTCTGCGGCGCCGCCGCCTGCGCTGGTTTTTCCCTTTGTTTTTTCCTGCCATAGGCATTTCTCCTTTAATTTTACTAAAGTTCATTTTCCTTGTAAAGGATATACGGCTGTGAAAATCCAGCCAGGATACCTGAACAGTCAGGTAAAGTGAAAGATGTTAGCAGACTGAATGCTGCTGATGAAGATAGTTTAGCAAATGGGGAGAAGGATGGCAAGAAGTTTTTTACGCTGGAAAAAGTTATGTCCGTATGGTAGAATGAGGTAAAAAGCATTGTGAAGATATCTGTCCTTATTATATTGAGCTGAGATGACGGATATTGCATGTAAGCGCCAAAAAACAAGGCGCTAAGCGTTTATAACACGAAAGGCCGCCGCACGGAAAAACAAACCGTGCGGCGGCCTTATACCGTTCAGGCATTTCCTCTTTTCTGTTCAAAATATTCTTCCGCCCTGCCGGGAGCTCCGTTGATGATTAGCTCTTGGGGAAACTGAATCTCCTCCAGCATTGCGATAGCGGCGGCATGGTCACCAAGCTGCCATTTGGAGTGGGCATCGGAGCTGATGATGACAGGAACCTGATAAACGCCGCATAAAGAGGCAACCTTGCGGCAGATAGCATCGCTTCCGGGACGGACTTTAAAGGAGGCGGAATTGATTTCAATTACCTTTCCATAACGGGCACAGGCTTCCACGACCGGCTCCGGATTGATTTCAAAAACCGGGTTGCCGCAGTGACCGATTACGTCTACATGGGGGTTGGCGGCGATTTTGATGAGTCCCTGAGTGTGGGAGGAGATATCGTGAGGACGGATACACTCAATGTGGTAGGAAGCAATAACGATATCCAGCCGCGCCAGCAGACTGTCTTCCATATCCAGCCTTCCTTCATAATCCATAATATTTGCCTCCGCACCTCGATAAAAGTGAAGACCGTCCAGAACGGCGGGCAGCCCGGTCAGACAGAAAAAATGATGGGCGATGGCTCCGTCCGGCATTCCCGGACCGTGGTCGGTCAAGGCCAGAGCAGTCATCTGGAGAGATTTGGCAGCGCTGCACAACTCGGACAGGGTGCTGTAAGCATGCTGGCTGGCCAGAGAGTGGGTATGCAGGTCGGCGTAGGTTTTGATGGGGCGGCTCATAAAAAATCCTCCTTGAAGATAAGTGTATGTCAGAATGATTAATATAATTTACTAAACTAATAAGAAAAGTTTACTACAAAAAAGATAAAAATTCAAGTCAAGTTTATGTAAAAAATAAGAAGGTATACAAAATTATATTGACATTACTGAGAAATTTTGCTAGTCTTTAAATAAAAGGGGACTCAATAAAGTGAAAAACTTATAAAATATTTAGTAAACTTTTTGAGTTGAACATGAGTATGACCCGATAAACAAAATCTAATAAACCCAAATAGGAGGAATTAATGATGAAGATGAAAAAGCTGATTGCTACCATGCTGTGCGCAGCCATGGCCGTGTCTTTGTCCGCCTGTGGAGAGGGAGTCCCCAGCGGGCAGGAGAGTGCTGAAACGGTGCAGCCGGATGAAGGAGGGGGATACGGAGATGTAACCCTTACCGTGGGCTTTAACGGAGACTTTACTACCATGGTGGATGCGATTATCGGCGCGGCGGAGAGTTTGAATGAAAAGTATGCCGCTGAAGGAATCGACACGAAGATTACCATTGAGGCCGACTACCAGACCATTGACAATACAGAATTCCACAATAATATCGTATTTGCTCACAAGAGCGGGGAAGCGCCGGATATGTTCATCTGCGATACGGATGTGGCCGGATTCGTTAACGCGGGCTGCGTACTGGATATTACCGATGTGATTACGGACAGCATGGTGGAGGGAATCTGCACCCCATGTACCGTAGATGGGAAGGTTTACGCCATGCCCTTTGACCTTCCTCTGCGGGTGATTTATTACAATAAAAACGCTTTATCCGCTATTGGATGGAGTGAAGAGCAGGTGGAAGCGCTTCCCCAGCAGATTGCGTCCGGTGAGTTTACCCTGGAGGACTTTACAGCACTCTGTCAGGAGGTTGTGGAAAAGGGCGGCGCCACCTACGGCCTGGTCCATCGTCCGGGAGCCGGAAACGATTTCTATGATTTGTTAAACGCCCTGGGCGGCAGATATTATAACGAGGAGGGAAAACTGGTATTTGACGAAGAGGGGATTACTCGGATGTTCCGGTATCTCTATGATAATGCCCGCACCACGAAGATTACGCCTGAGAATTTAAACCAGATGGGATGGGATACCATCAACAAGATGGTAGGAACCGGAGAGGCGTTTGCTTACTTTGGTCCTATGTTTTCCGCTACCTATGTAGCCCAGGCGGCCGGGCTGGAAACCGACGAGTTTGCTGAGCAGGAGCAGTTCGTACTCTTCCCCCAGTCTCAGTACAGCGATGCTCCGTTCTGTACGGCGGCTCCCCAGTTTATGTCCATCAGCGCGGATACCCAGTACCCGGATTTGTGCAAAGAAATTTTTAAAGAGCTTCAGGGAGATTCTGCCAGCTACCTGGCCCATCACAGCGCGGTAACCTACTCCCTTTCCAGCGTCAAGGCGGCCAATGAAATGGATGAGATTACCTCCAGCAAGATTCTGGCGCCTGTAACCTACATGGTGGATTACGCTCAGCATATTCCGGCCGTGGACAATGCCACCACCCTCCGCGGACTGATTTTTGACCAGATTACATCCCTGGAATTGGGACAGACCACAGTGGAACAGGCAGTTGAAGATGTAAAAACCCAGGCACAGCTGAACATTGATGATATCATCATGGAGTAATTATGAAGAAAAAACAAAACGGACAGGCGTATCCGTTTCTGACGCCGTTTATGATTTTGGTATCCATCTTTTACATTGTCCCGGCGATTCTGACCATTGCCATGTCCCTGACAGATTTGGATTCGTCTTTCGTATGGGAGTGGAATAATTTCAACAATTACCGGAAAATCCTGCTGGACCCAAACACAGCCCAAATTGTTTTTAATACGGTGGTTTTTGTGGGCTGCGCAATCGCAATCACCATCCTTTTGGATTTGGTGATTGCGGTCCTGGTGACGTATTTTATTAAAAATGAGTCCATTTCCAGCTTTTTTAAGTCGCTCATTATGATTCCCATGATTACGCCGGCGGTGGTGTATTCCGTTTTGTGGATTTGGCTTTTGGATGCCAGTGAAAACGGCGTCATCAACCAGCTTTATATGGGGATAACCGGAAGCGATTTGCCATTAAACTGGATTGCCAAATACCCAATGCAGATTGTGGTAATGGCCACAGTTCTCACCAGTCTGGGATTTGGAGCCATCAACTTTTCCAGCGCCATCAAAAGCATTTCGGAAGAGCAGTTTAAAGCAGCCCGCATCGACGGGGCGGGGGAATGGGAGATTGTAACCGGTATCATCCTCCCCAATATCCGCTATCATATCCAGTTTATCGCCCTGTGGGAAACCCTGGGACTGCTGACCAACTATGTGACCATTATGCTGATTACCGACGGAGGCCCCAGCATGAAGACGGAGGTCTGGGCGCTGTCGGCCTATCACAAGGCATTTACCAATCAGCAGTACGGCTACGGAGCGGCGATTTCCATGGTCCTGATTCTCGTGGTCATGATTCTGATGCTTCTGCTGAATAAAGTGATGAGCAGAAGAGATGCTTAGGAGGAAGTACGGATGGCAAAGAAGATTTTAAGCCGGGGAGAGGCAAAGAACCAAAAACGGGCGATTGTCCTGATTACGCTGTTCTGCCTTCCCATTGTAGCGCTGTATTTTACTTTTTTTCACCTGGCTTTTATTGACCCGGAAACAGGAGCTCTTTCCCTGGGAAACTTTCAGTTTTTGTATACCACTATGGATAAGAAATTAACGCAGATTGTCCCCATAGGTCCGGCAATGAAAAATACGGTGCTTTTTTCCGTGGTTGTGACGGCCTGTGAGGTTTTAATCAGCTGTATGGCCGGATACGCGCTGTCCAGGCTACGGTTTACGGGCAGGGGACTGATTCAGAACCTGCTGCTGATTCTGCGGATGTTCCCCAATCTGCTGCTGCTCATCGGCGTACTTTATGTATTGATGACGCTGCGGATGTCCAATTCCCTGGGCGGCGTGATTCTGGTGGCCATCGCCTTTCGGATTCCGGGCTCTACCTTTATTATCAAGAACCATTTTGACGGGATTCCAAGAGACATTGAGAACTCATGTCTGGTAGACGGCTGCACCAGATTCTCAGCCTTTCGCCAGGTCATCATTTATCTGGTAAAGCCGGGCCTGGCCTCGATTTCCATTTTTTCCTTTTTGAGCGCCTGGTCCAACTATATTCTGTTTAATACGCTAATCTTCAATTCCAAGACTCCGGTAATTGCTACTTATCTGAAATCCCTGTCCAGGCCGGAGCAGATGATTGTGGACTATAACACCTTTGCGGCCATGGCGATTGTCTATGTGCTGCCGGTGCTGGTATTCTTTGTAATTTCCCAGAAAGCGCTGATGAAAGGCAACGTAGGCGGAGGAAAAGGAGTATAAACATGATACGTATTGAAAATCTGAGAATGGAATTTGAAAAGGGCGCTGTGGCCCTGGACAACATAAACTTAGAGATTGAGGAAGGAGAGTTTATCGCCCTTCTGGGCCCTTCCGGCTGCGGAAAGTCCACAACTTTAAACTGTATGGCGGGATTGCTGGACCCTACCGGCGGAAAGGTGTTCTTTGGAAATGAGGATGTAACGGACAAGGCGCCCAAGGACCGGAATATCGGAATGTGTTTTCAGTCCTATGCCCTTTATCCGCACCTGACGGTTTTGGATAACATTGCCTTTCCCTTAAAGCAGAAAGGGGATCCAAAAGAGGAGAGGTACGAGAAGGCGAGAAAAATTGCGGAAAAGCTTCAAATCAGTCATCTCCTGGAGCGGCGTCCCGCTCAGCTTTCCGGGGGACAGCAGCAGCGTGTGGCGATGTGCCGGGCTCTTGTGAAGGAGCCAAAGGTCCTGCTGCTGGATGAGCCCATGTCCAATCTGGATGCCCGCCTGAAAATCGAAATCAGGGAAGTGATTAAAAAACTCCAGCAGGAGTTAAAGGTTACCTCTGTCATTGTAACTCATGACCAGGAGGAGGCCATGGCGATTGCGGACAAGATTGCCATTTTGTCGGAAGGGAGAATCCAGCAGTACGACACGCCGGACCGGCTTTATGAGTATCCGGCAAACCTGTTCGTAGCCAACTTCATGGGAAATCCTCCGATGAATTTCATTGACGCCAGGATTCAGGAACTTGGGGGAGAAGTTGTGCTAATGGTGGGAGAGCATCCGGTAAAGCTTCAGCCGGGACTCCAGGAAAAGCTTTCTGCTCACATGGGAGAAGAGGTGGAGATTGGAGTCCGTTCCCATCAGGCATATATGACGGAAAAAGGGGATAACGCCCTGGAAATGGAAGTGACCATGGTGGAGAATCTGGGAAAGGAACTTCTGGTAACCGGCGCTATTCATGGTAACCATATGCGTCTGACGGTGGAGGAAACCAGCCTTTTTGGAGAACTGAGAAAACGGATGGGTCATCCGGAAAATCCCCTCTGGATTAATTTCGGTACTCATTTGAATGTATTTGGAGGAGAGGGGAAGGTGAACTGGGCGCTGTGAGAGAAATCCTTGAACAGGCAGACCGTATTTTAATCGGAGGGCACAGAGGCTGCGAGTGTGGATATCCAGAGAACTCCATCGCCGCTATGGAGGAGGGAATCCGGCGCGGCGCGGATTATCTGGAAATCGACATCCAGCTGACCAGGGACAAGGTTCCGGTGGTGATTCACGATCTCCGTCTGGAAAAGCGGACAGCTTTAAATGGATATGTCCACGAGCATACGCTGGAAGAACTGACGGGAGCAATTCCGGGACTCTGTACTTTGAGGGAAGCGCTGAGCTGGGGGCGGAGGGAGAATGTCTGTTTCGGCCTGGAGATGAAAACGGTGCCCCTGGATATGCAGCCCTGGAATATGGAGCTGGCGGAGCTGACAGGGGGACTGCTTTATAAAACGGGGATGACCGGTCAGGTCTTTGTGTTTGGCCCGGATTATCAGGTCCTGAACCATTTGAAAAACCGATACCGGGATGTGGAGATTGGCCTCATTGTACCCTTTGTTCCGGCGGCCCCGGTGGAATTGATGAAGGAGATGAAGGGGCTGGTTTATCTGTCCTACATCTACAATATGACGCCGGAAATAATCCGCCGGCTTCAGGAAAATGGCTATTTCGTCAGCGGGGCAATCCTGAGAGAGGAAGTCTGGGTCCAAAGGGCAATGGAGCTGAAAGTCAACATGTTTGAGAGCGATGAGCCCTGGCGGTATGCGGGGAAACGGGTTTCGCTCATTGACGAAACGGAAAAATTCAAGTAAGATTACTTTATAAGGGCAATCCTTCAGGACGGCGAGTATTTCTTCCTGCCGTCCTGAACTTGTATGCAGGAAACATTAAGAAAGAAGGTTTGGGAACATGGCAACTCTGGTGGACATTGCCCGGGAGGCAGGGGTATCCAAGGCCACGGTTTCAAGAGCGCTGAGGGAGGACCCGGCTCTGTCGATTACGGCGGAAACGAGAGAGCGGATTTTTGAGGCGGCCCGGAAGCTGGATTATAAGATTAAGGAAGAGAAGAAAAAAAGCCGGGAGCTGTCCATCGCGGTGATTCATAAAAAAGACCATTTTGATACAAAGTGGAATAATTCTTTCTATTTTTCCATGCGCTACGGAATTGAAACGTATTGCCTGGAAAATAGGATTCGCAGCCTGTTTTTGCCGCTCCACTATCTGGACCAGACGCCAAAGGACACGGACGGCGTGATTATCATGGGAAATTTTTCCATGGAAAACCAGAAATGGATTCGGAGCCATTTTGGGGAGTCCATGCCGATGGTCCTGGTAGCGAGAGAAAGCTACTGTCCCCGGGGAATGGACTGGATTACCTACGACGAGGTGGCCTGTGTCCGTCTGGCCATGGATGCGCTGGCTGAGTCCGGGAGAAGCCGTATTCTCTATATTGGCGGAATCAACCTGGAGGGGCCGGATGAGAAAACTCATAAAATCGCGTATTTTAAGGAGTATATCAGGGAACACCCCCAGATGGAGTGCGCGGGTATCCTGGAAGGAGAGCACGGGACGGAAAGCGGTTATCGGATGACAAACCGGTGGCTGGACCAGGGCGGGAAGGCGGATGGAATCCTGGCTTCCAACGACCCAATCGCTTTTGGGGTTTTGAGAGCTCTTGCGGAGCGGGAAATCCGGGTCCCGGAGGAAATTTCCGTGGCGGGAATCAATGGAGACAGTCCCGGGGAGAACACCGTTCCGCCGCTGACTACGGTAGATGTCCATACAAAGGAAATGGGAGAGGAGGCGGTCCGTTGCCTTTTGGAGAGAATCAAGGGGAAGCGGTCCTTTGCCAAAAAGGTGAGCTGCAGCCCGACGCTGCTGCCAAGAAAGAGTGTACAGTCAACTGAAAAATAAGAAGGAGGGGATTACATGTCACTTATTTACGCCAAGGACAAAGAGTTTCATATCCACACCACATCGGAGGATGTAGGACGGTATGTCATTTTGCCGGGGGACCCGGGACGGTGCGAGAAGATTGCACGCCACTTTGACAATGCCGAAAAGGTGGCGGAGAACCGGGAGTTTGTCACCTACACCGGGCAGCTGGAGGGGGTGAAGGTCAGCGTGACCTCCACCGGAATCGGAGGCCCCTCCGCCGCTATTGCCATAGAGGAACTGATTCACTGCGGGGCGGACACTTTTATCCGGGTGGGAACCTCAGGAGGAATGCAGCCGGAAGTGTGCGGAGGCGATTTGGTGATTGCCACAGGAGCCATCCGGATGGAGGGAACTAGCCGGGAGTACGCGCCCATGGAATATCCGGCGGTGGCCCACTACGATGTGGTGGAAGCCTTAAAGCACGCGGCGGACCGTCTGGGAGCCAGGTCCCATCTGGGAGTGGTCCAGTGCAAGGATAACTTTTACGGCCAGCACTCTCCGGAGACGGTGCCGGTGGCCTACGAGCTGAAGAATAAATGGGATGCCTGGATTCGCTGCGGAGCCCTTGCCTCGGAGATGGAATCGGCGGCCCTGTTTATTGTAGGCGGAGTCCGCCGGGTGAGAGTTGGCTCCGTGATGCTGGTCTTAGCCAACCAGACCAGGCGGGAGATGGGACTGGACGACCCGCAGGTTTATGATACTGAGATGGCGGTGACGGTAGCGGTGGAAGCGTTGCGGGAGATGATTATGAAGGAGAAGGATGCTGAGGGGTGATGAAATAGTTCGGTTCCTCCATGAATTAAATTATTTATCAGTGGTACTCCGCATTGGCCTTGCCATGCTGTGCGGCGGTGCTCTGGGAATTGAACGGGGAAAAACAAATCAGCCTGCTGGGATGCGCACCTATATGCTGGTATGCATGGGCTCGGCTGTGGTGATGATGACGGGGCAGTATACCTATACTCATTTTGAATCGGGAGACCCAGCCCGTTTGGGAGCCCAGGTAATCAGTGGAATCGGTTTTTTGGGAGCAGGTAGTATTGTTTCCATCAAGGCGAAGGTAAAGGGACTTACAACCGCAGCCGGGCTTTGGGTTTCTGCCTGTATTGGCCTCGGAATCGGCATTGGATTTTATACAGGGGCAATTGCGGCAACCGTGGCGGTATATCTGACGATTACAAAATTCAAAACGGTGGAAAATGTGTTTACAGCCTATGATACCTGGCTCCAGGCTTATATTAAGTTTGATTCCCTGGAAGTAATTCCGGAATTCTCCAGAGCGCTGGAGGAGAAGGGAATGATATTGGGGGAGATACAATTAAATAAAAAGCAGTCAAAAAACTATACAAGTGCTGTGGTGATGATTAAAAATCCCAAAAGAATGAGCAGGGAAGAAATCATGGATTTTTTGTCCGAGCAGAAAGGTGTGCATTCTCTGGCGCTTCTTCCCTGAAAAAGACAGGTCTGCAAAAGCAGGCCTGTTTTTAGCGAAAGGGGTAAATTCCTCTGGATTATAAAGCTGCCGGATGGTATCATAAAGGTATATCTGCAGGAGGAGAGTGAAAAGCAGGATGATTGATTTAAGAAGCGATACCCTTACCATGCCGGACCGCGGGATGCTGGAAACCATTCTGGAGGCCAGACTGGGGGACGACGGCAGGACCCATGCTCTGGAGAGAGGGGAGGATGAGACCGTCAACCGTCTGGAGGACATGGCGGCAGAACTTACGGGAAAGGAAGCGGGGGTGCTGTTCCCCTCGGGGACTATGGGAAATACGGCGGCCGTTCTGGCCTGGTGCGGTCCCGGGGACAAGGTGCTGGTGGACGAGCAGCAGCACTTGTATCTCAGTGAAAAGGCGGTATTTGACCAATCCATCGGTCAAATGTGTCCGGTGACCTACCGCCACGATGAAAAGGGGCTTCCCGTCCTGGAGGATATGGAGCGGGAACTAAAGAAGGGGGATGTGCGCCTGGTGTGCGTGGAGAATACCCACAATTTCGCAGGAGGCGCCTGCATCCCGCCGGAACACCTGAAGGCGGTCTGCCAGCTGGCACACCGGTATCAGGTTCCGGTACATATGGACGGGGCCAGAATGTTTAATGCCGCAGTGGCGCTGGGAATTCAGGCGGAGGAATTGTGCCGGTATGTGGATTCCGTCATGTTCTGCGTCTCCAAGGGCCTGGGGGCTCCGGTGGGTTCCCTGGTTTGTGGAAGCCAGGATTTTATCCTTACGGTGCGCAGGAAGCGCAAGCTTCTGGGCGGATCCATGCGTCAGGCGGGAATTATCGCGGCCCCGGCCATCTATGCGTTGGAGCACAACATGCAACGTCTGGCAGAGGACCATGAGAACGCCAGGTGCGCGGCGGAGAACATCCGGGATCTGGCCCATACCCATATGATTGGGAAAACAGAGACCAATATCCTGGTGCTGGATGTGAATGAGCTGGGACTGACCCCGGAGGAATACTGCCGGAAGGCGGAGGAAAAAGGACTGTTGATGAAGCCGGTCCTGGCCGATAAGGTGCGGCTGGTATTCTATAAGGGGATTACCAGAAAGGAGACATTAGCTGCTGCCGCCATCATCCGGGAGCTGGAGAAGGAGCAGACCGGGGGAGGAAGAGAAGGTAAGAGCAGCTGAAGAGAGACCGAATAGAACTAAAAAGAGAACCATAAGAGACAGGAGGAGCGGTAGATGAGGTACAGAGAACTGGGAAAGACAGGCTTGAAGGTCAGCGAAATCGGCCTTGGGGCAGAGTGGCTGGAGCGCCATAATGAGGAGGAAGTGCGGGCGGTTATCGACTGCTGCGAAAGTGCCGGAATCAATATCCTGGACTGCTGGATGGCGGAGCCCAATGTGCGGACCAATATCGGGAAGGCCATTGCGGGAAAGCGGGAGCGGTGGATAATCCAGGGGCATTTCGGCTCCACCTGGCAGAACGGCCAGTATGTGCGGACCAGGGAGATGAGCAAGGTGAAGCCGGCCTTTGAGGATTTGCTGGCCCGGCTGGAGACGGACTATATTGACCTGGGAATGATTCACTTTGTAGATGAAGAGGCGGAGTTTCACCGCATTATGGAAGGGGAATTCCTGGCCTATGTGAAGGAGCAGAAGGAAAAAGGGGTCATCCGCCATATCGGAATGAGTACCCACAATCCAAAGGTGGGGAAGCTGGCGGCTTTAAGCGGGGAGATTGAGATGATTCTCTTCAGCATCAATCCGGCATTTGACCTGCTTCCCGCTACCGAGGACATCAACTCCTATTTTGCGGAGGACTATGAGGCGAGCCTGGGAGGGATCCATCCGGACCGGAAGGAGCTGTATCAGGTCTGCGAGCAGACGGGGGTAGGGATTACGGTGATGAAGGGATACGCCGGAGGGCGTCTCTTCGACGCTAAGACCTCTCCCTTTGGCACAGCTCTTACCCCGGTGCAGTGCATTCATTATGCCTTGACCAGACCGGCGGTGGCCAGCATCCTGGCAGGGTATGACACGCCGGAGCATGTGAGGGAAGCTGTTGCCTACGAAACTGCTTCGGAGGAAGAGAAGGACTACGCCAGCGTACTGGCCAAGGCGCCCAGACATGCTTACTTCGGACAGTGTACCTACTGCGGCCACTGCGCCCCCTGTCCGGCGGGGATCGATATTGCCATGGTCAACAAGCTTTCGGATCTGGCCGCCATGCAGCCGGAGGTCCCGGAATCCTTGAAAGCTCATTATCAGGCCCTTTCAGCTAATGCTGCGGACTGTATCTCCTGCGGAGGGTGCGAAAGCCGATGTCCCTTTGGCGTGCCGGTCGTGGAGAAAATGAAGAAAACCAGGGAAATGTTTGGATAAACGTAACAGCTATCAGAAAATAGAGAGGAGATTAATATGGGAAAGAAATCATTCGCGGAGGTGGAGAAGAATCTGCGTGAAAGAGGGTTTCAGGTGCGATGTTTTGAAACTGCTTCGGAGGCAGCCGCTTATCTGGATTCCCAAATCGACGGACAGACCGTGGGCTTTGGCGGTTCCGTTACCCTCAAACAGATGGGGCTGTACGAGCTTTTGAGCAGACACAATCAGGTATACTGGCATTTGAGAGTTCCTGAGGGAGAGCAGAAAAAGGCCCGGCTGCTGGCCAACGGGGCCTCGGTTTATCTTTCTTCTGTAAATGGTTTGGCAGAAACCGGGGAAATAATCAATATTGACGGAACCGGAAACAGAGTGGCTTCGGTGTTTTACGGACATGAAAAGGTATATCTGATTGCAGGGGAAAACAAGCTGGAGAAGGATTATGACAGCGCTCTTTGGAGGGCCAGGAATATCGCTTCCCCTTTAAACGCAAAGCGGCTTGGAGTCAACACCCCCTGCGCTGTGAAAGGGGACCGCTGTTATGACTGCAAAAGTCCGGAAAGAATCTGCCGGGGCCTGGCCGTACTGTGGGATAAGCCTAAAGGGGCGGAATATGAGGTGATTCTGATTCACGAGGGGCTTGGATATTGAGGACATCAGGTGAGACCATGGGAACAAAGGAACGGCTTTTGGAATTTTTTGAAAGGAACAGGGGCAGCTTTTTTTCCGGGGAAGAGCTGGCCGGGCAGCTGCGCGTATCCAGAACGGCGGTCTGGAAAGGGGTCAACAGCCTGCGGAAAGATGGATATCAGATTGATGCCGTTCAAAATAAGGGTTACTGTTTTTCCACCCATACGGATATTCTTTCTGTCCAGGGAATCCTGGGGTATCTAAGCCCGGAGTACCGGGACTTGAGGCTGGAGGTGCTTCAGACCGTGGATTCTACAAACGGATGGGTCCGGACAAAAGCCGAGGCCGGGGAGCCGGAAGGATACGCGGTTATAGCGGCCAGCCAGGAAAAAGGAAAGGGACGGGTGGGAAGAAGCTTTTTTTCACCGGCGGATACAGGGGTTTACATGAGCCTCCTGCTGCGCCCTGTGGGATTAAGCCCTGGAGAAGCGTCCAAAATCACCACCATGGCGGCGGTGGCGGTATGCCAGGCCGTCGAGGCGCTGTCCGGAAGACAGGCGCAGATAAAGTGGGTCAACGACATCTATATGGATGGAAAGAAGGTCAGCGGGATTTTGACCGAGGCTTCCGTGGGACTGGAGGACGGGCTTCTGGACTACGGGGTGTTGGGAATCGGCATGAACGCCTATGTCCCCGCCGGCGGTTTCCCTGAGGAACTTTCGGGAAAGGCGGGCGCCATTTTTGAGGGTCCCCAGGACGACGGGAAAAACCGTCTGGCGGCAGAGGTTTTGAACCGGTTCATGAAGGCCTACCGGACGAAGGATACTTCAGCCTATGTGGAGGAATACCGGAAGCGCTGTCTGGTGCTGGGCCGGGAAATTCTGGTGCTGGGAAAGGGAGAGGCCAGGAAGGCCATGGCCCTGGATGTGGATGAAGACTGCCGCCTGGTGGTCCGGTATGGGGATGGAAGGATGGAACGGCTGTCCTCCGGAGAGATACGGATTCAGATGTAAAAGGCAGCGGGAGAATGTGAGAAGATGGAGCCATACTATTACAGACAAATGAACAGGGAACAGCAGGCCGTATACCGGGGGATGTGCCAGGGCTTTGAGGAGCTGAGAGGGGAATTTCTGATTCCACGCCTGGAGGGAAGGGAACTTGCGGAGGTGTTTTTAAGGCTGCGGCTGGACCATCCGGAAATCTTCTGGGTTCCGGGCTACCGCTGTCAATCCTACCGGGATTCCCCCAACCTGATTCTTCAGCCGGAGTATCTTTTTGAGAAAGGACGGGTGCAGGAACAGAAAAAGGCCATGGAGGCCCGTGTGAGAAAGCTGACGGCGCCGATGATGAAAGCCTCAGATTTGGAAAAGGAGAAATACGTCCATGATTTCATTTGCGCCAATGTGCGCTACGACAAGCTGAAAAAGGCGTATTCCCACGAAATCATCGGTCCTTTGGGCCAGGGAGTGGGGGTCTGCGAAGGCATTGCCAAGGCGGTGAAGGTTCTCTGCGACGCCCTGGGCCTGTGGTGCCTCATCGCGATCTGCGGCAACAATCCGGAAAAAGGAATCAAATACCGCCATACCTGGAACATTCTCCGGGTGGACGGAACTTATTTTCACATGGACGCCACCTTTGACAATACGCTGGGGAGAAAGGGGCTGGTCGGACAGGAGTTCCGATACGATTACTTTAATCTGGGGGACGAGCAGATTTTCCGCGACCATGAGCCGCTCATTGCCCCGGCTCCGCCTTGCCAGGAGAAAGGGCGATTCTATTACCGGGAGAAGAAGCTCTCCTTTACCAAGCCGGAGGAGGTGTACAACCGGGCCCGGCAGGCGGCGAAAAAAGGCAGGGTCCTGACCTTTCACTGGAGAGGGGGATATCTGACCAGGGAAGTGATGAGGAAACTGCTGGAGCAGATGGTCCGGGCGGGGGCGGAGTATGACCGAATGGCCATGGTGGGAGTCAACTGGCCCCAGGCGGTGATCCGGCTTTCCTATCAGGAACAGCAGGCAGAGGCCGGACGGGCGGTGCAGGTGACGGAGGAACAGGCAAATGAGGGGGAGATGGAAGAGACCCCAGGACCGGAACGGGAGGGTGATGAGAGATGAATTCCAGGGACATTTATGTGATTCAGGGAACGGATTACCGACAGATGACGATGGAGCTGCTAAGGGCCTGCGACCTGGCGGGCGATATTGGAGACAGAGATAAGCGGATTGGCTTAAAGCCCAATCTGGTAGCGGACAGCCCGGCTTCCAGGGGAGCGACCACTCATCCGGAGCTGGCGGACGGGATTTTGACCTACCTGAAGGAGAACGGCTTTGAGAATCTGGTAGTGCTGGAGGGGTCCTGGGTGGGAGCCAATACCATGGAGGCGGCTCGGGTCAATGGAATCCTGGAGGTCTGCCGCCGCCATCAGGTGGAGTTTCTGGATTTGCAGAAAGATTCCGCCTGTTCCTGCCAGGCTGCCGGGATGGAGATTTCCGTGTGCGGACAGGCCCTGGCTTTAGACTATCTGATTAATCTACCGGTCATCAAGGGGCACTGCCAGACGGCGGTGACCTGCGCCCTGAAAAACTGCAAGGGGCTGATTCCTAACCGGGAGAAGCGGCGGTTTCACACCATGGGGCTTCATCGGCCCATCGCTCATTTAAACACGGTCATCCGGCAGGACTTCATTCTGGCGGACAATATCTGCGGGGATTTGGACTTTGAGGAGGGAGGAAATCCGGTGGTCATGAACCGGATTCTGGCTTTCAAGGACCCGGTGCTCTGCGACAGCTTCGCGGCCAGGACCATGGGTTACGTGCCTCATGAAATCGAATATATCCGTCTGGCCGAAAAGCTGGGTGTGGGGACCACGGACTTATCCCGGGCTCAAATTCACGAAGTAAGGCAGGAGAAAAAATATTCTTCGAAATATGGAAATCAGGCAGCGGCCCCCAGGGGGAGAGTGGGGCAGCTGGCCGGCTATGTGAAGCAGAACAATGCCTGCTCCGCCTGCTATGGTTCCCTGATTTACGCATTGGACCGGCTGAGTGAGGAGGGCGCTTTAAGGGGAAAGAAAAAGGAGTCCATTGCCATCGGACAAGGCTTTAAAGGGGTGAAGGGAGAGCTGGGCGTAGGCAGCTGCACCGGCTGTTTTGAATGCAGCTTAAAGGGCTGTCCGCCGGCTGCAGCGGATATTGTCCGATTTTTGAGGGAATACTGGCAGTAAGGGAAAACGATTCGGAAAATGGAGGGAACAGAGATGGAACGCTTTTTTCAACTGAAGGAAAATCACACCACAGTAGGAACGGAAATTATGGCGGGACTGACTACATTTTTTGCTATGTCCTATATTATTGTGGTCAATCCCAGCATTCTTTCCCAGTCCGGCATGGAGTGGGGAGCGGTGTTTTTGGCCACGATCCTGGCGGCTATTGTGGGAACGCTGATAATGGGGTTGGTGGCAAATGTGCCTTACGCTCAGGCTCCGGGTATGGGATTAAACGCATTTTTCGTCTATACGGTCTGCGGTGCTCTGGAATTTACCTGGCAGCAGGCATTGTCCATGGTGTTTATCTGCGGCCTTCTAAACATTGCCATTACGGTCAGCAAGGTGCGCAAATACATTATGAAATCCATTCCCCTCAGTATGCAGAACGCCATCAGCGGAGGTATCGGAATTTTTGTGGCCTATATCGGCTTTTTGAATGTGGGAATCGTAAATTTTGACGGCGGGGTTCCAGCCCTTTCCACCTTAAATCAGCCTCAGTTTTGGGTCTTTCTGATTGGCATGGCCCTGATTGTGATTCTGCTGGTGCGCCAGGTGAAAGGGGCTATCCTGATTTCCATTGTGGCTACCACTCTCATCGGAATCCCCTTTGGGGTTACCACGCCGTCGGAAACCGTCAGCTTTACGGAGGCCTGCCAGGCCCTTCCTTCTACGGTGCTGGCAATTTTTAAGGAGGGAGGCATCACCAGCCTGTTTTCCGACCCGGCCAAGCTTCCGCTGGTGCTGATTACTATTTTTTCATTCAGCATCTCCGATACTTTTGATACCATCGGAACCTTTATCGGAACGGGACGGCGCAGCGGGATTTTCAGCGAGGAGGACGAGCGGATGATGGAGAGCAGTTCCGGCTTTAAGTCCAGACTGGACAAGGCCCTCTTCGCGGACGCCACCGCCACCTCCATCGGAGCGCTGCTGGGAACCTCCAATACCACCACTTTTGTGGAGAGCGCTTCAGGCATCGGAGCAGGGGGACGCACGGGTCTTACCTCCGTGGTAGTCGCCATCTGCTTTGCCCTATCCGCCTTCCTGGCGGTCTTTGTCAGCGCCGTTCCGTTCGCGGCCACGGCGCCGGCCTTGGTGGCGGTGGGCGTGATGATGACCTCTTCCTTTAAGGAAATTTGTTGGGATGATTTGGAGGAGGCGGTTCCGGCTTTCTTTGCAGGCATCTTCATGGCCCTCTGTTACAGCATTTCCTACGGAATCGCGGCAGGATTTATTTTCTACTGTATCGTAAAGTGCTGTAAGGGCAAGGCAGGGGAGATTCATCCAATTCTGTGGGTATGTACGGGATTATTCGCCCTGAATTTTCTGTTGTTGGCATTGCTGTAAATGGCAGGGAGTGAAACAGCGTGCTGGTGTACGTGCAAGCCATTAATCCAATGACGGCTGCGTCAGTATACCGGAAAAAGGACAGCACCTGGAAACGATGCTGTCCCTTTTCATGGCCTCTTTATGCCCGGTGAACTTTTGCGAAAAAGGTTAAGAGATACAGTCCGCAGATTCCAACCAAGGCATAAATAATCCGGCTGAGCCAGGCACCGGAGCCGAAAATCCAGGCGACCAAGTTAAAGTTGAAAAAGCCGATCAGTCCCCAGTTCAGCGCGCCGATGACCGCAATGGTTAAAGCGGTATAGTCTAAAAATCTGTTTTCCATTTTACACCTCCTGTGTCGTGTATAGTATGTATCAGGCGGCGATTTTTTATTTATTTGCTGATATTGGTCAATGGAAAGAATGGAGCGGATGGATGATAGTGGTGCGCAGGGAAGAAACGGTTATGATGAAGAACGAATTCAGGAGGAACTTTGTGACATGAAAGAAAACGGACTTTTGACGGAGCCGCTGCCAAGGTTGTTTTGGCGGTATGTGCTTCCGGCTATGGCTGCCATGGTGCTGGATGGAATCCAGGGCATTGTGGACGGACTGTTTCTGGGAAACTTTGTAGGAGCAGACGCCATGGCCAGCGTCAATATCGCCAATCCATATTTTCAGGTGATTATCGGAGGCAGCATGATCATCTGTACCGGAACTATGAGTGCTGTCGGAAGGGCCCTGGGGGCAGGAGATGGAAAACGGGCAAAGGATATTTATCATTCCGCTTTGCTGGTACTGCTGGGGCTCTCACTGGCGATTCTTATGGCCGGAGTTCTGGGGGCGGCCCCTTTGGCCCGTTTTTTGGGAGCTAACGAAGTTTTGCAGGAGGGATCCGAACAGTATATCCATACCCTGGCTTTTTTTGCTCCGGTAATTGCCTTTAAGATTTTGTTTGGATTTTCCGGACGGCTGGTGGGAAAACCTCAGCTTTACCTGGCCGGAACCATTACCACCATTTCTGCCAATATCATTTTGGATTATGTGACAGTAGGATTGATGGGGTTGGGAGTACGTGGGGCGGCTTTTGCTACGGGCCTTGCCTATTTGGCGGGACTTTTGGTGGTGGCCGGGCCTATGTTCCGGAAGGAAACGGTTTTGAATGTATACGATGGGCGTTTCAGGTCAGGGGAAATTCTGTATGCGGCATTTAACGGCTCCTCAGAGGGGGTAACCTATGCGGCTGCCGCCCTGACAGTGTTTCTTATGAACCGGTCCTTTATGGCCTATGCGGGGGAAAGCGGAGTGGCCGCCTTTACCATTATCAATTATGTGGGAAATTTCGTAACGCTGTTGATGTTCGGCATGTCTGATGGAATTAGCCCTATTCTCAGTAATAACTACGGGGCGGGAAATAAGGAACGGATCCAGAAAACGCTGAGGGCCGCCTTGATTGCTAATTTTCTTTTGGGACTGGCCTTGTTTGGAATTTTCTGGATTTGGGGAAGAAATCTGATCAGCCTCTTTCTGGACGGGGACCAGGGAGAACAGGTCATCAGTCTGGCGGTGCGCGGCGCGAAAATTTACGGACTTTGTTTTTTGGCAAATGGATTCAATATTGTTCAATCGGGCTATCATACCGCCCTGGGGGATGCGGTCAGCTCCATCTTGATTGCGGCCAGCCGAGGCATTGTCTTTGTACCCATTGGACTGGCTTTGTTTTCCAGGATTCTGGGAATTGATGGCGTGTGGGTTTCACTGCCCTTCGCAGAGGTGGTGACGGTAGGAGTCTGTTTTTGGATTGGAATGGCAAAAAAGAAAACAGAGAGGATTGGCTGAAATGATGGGAGAAGAAAATGCACACAATTTATTACATGGAGGATGATGGGGATATCTCAGCATCCGTAACCGAATACCTGAGCCGCAGGGGATTTCTGGTCCGGTGTTTTTCCACCGCAGCCGGCATGAGGCAGGCACTGTTAAAATTCCGCCCGGATTTGCTTATTCTGGACTGGAATATGCCGGACGGAGCCGGGGATGAGCTGTGCGGATGGGCCAGGGAACGGTGGTCGGGCCTTCCCATCATTCTGCTGACGGTCCGGGACAGCACGCAGGAGGTGGTGGCCGGCTTCCGCAACGGGGCGGACGACTATGTGACAAAGCCCTTTGAGCTGGATGTGCTGTACTCCAGGATTCAGGCCCTTCTGCGGCGAAGCCTTCCGAATAATCCTGCTTTTCTGCGCTGCGACAACATCATGCTGGACCTGGAGGCACAGCGGGTTTATATGGAGAAGGAGGGGAGGCAGGCAGAAATCATTCTAAGCGCTTCGGAATATGAACTGCTGAGGATTTTGATGGAGCACAAGGGAAAAACCGTTGCCCGCGGTTGGCTGCTGGAGCGGATTTGGGATCAGAAAGGAAGTTATGTTAATGACAATACCCTGACTGTGACCATGAAGCGTTTGAGGGAAAAGCTTTTCTGCCCTGCCTGCTTGAAGACCATCCGCAGCCTGGGCTACCGCATGGAGGATACGGTATGACAGCAATGAAAAAGAGACACTTTTATATCCTGTTTCCGGCGGTCCTTTTTCTGCTGGGAATGTTTTTTCTGGGATGGATTTGGAAAACAGAATGTGAAAATACGGCCTACGGGACTCTTTCGGCCTTTTGCCGGGAACTTTCCGGGCAGCAGACAACGGAGGGGCAGATTCTGGTCGCTTTAAAGAAGTTTCAAAACCGGGATATGGGGGAGGGGAAAGAGGAGTTTCTGGAGCGGTACGGCTACCGCAGGGAAGATTTTGCGGGATTTGACTCCAGGGCCTTTTTCTGCGTATCCGCTTTTTCGGTTGTGGTGCTGGCGGTCTGGGGGTGGTCTGCGTGGAGGATGGAAGGCATGAATCAGAACCGGATTAAGGAGCTGACTGCGGCTTTGGCGGAGATGAATGCCGGAGGGGGCAGAATGGTGTGGCAGACGCGGGAGGATGAGTTTTCCCTCCTCCAGGATGAAATGGAAAAGACCGTAACGGCTTTATATGAAACCAGGGAGGAGGCAGTGAAGGCGAAGGAAGGGTATGCCAGGCATCTGACGGACATCGCCCATCAGCTGAAAACGCCGGTGACGGCGGCTCTTCTCTCCCTGGAGCTGATGGAGGACCAGACTCCTAATGATTATATCTGGCGGGTCCGGAGACAGCTGAGACGCTTGAATCAGCTGGAGGAGTCCCTTCTGACTTTATCGAAAATCGAGGCAGGAGTTTTGCAGTTGAAGAAGGAATCAGTGGATGTGTACACGGCTTTGACTCTTGCAGCGGAGAATCTGGAGGAATTGTTCCGGAGAAAGCAGGTTGGAATTCAGATCTCTAACCAGGGAGCGGCTGTGATTACAGGTGATTTGGAATGGACGATGGAGGCGCTGATGAATTTGATGAAAAATTCTCTGGAGCAGTCGGAAGGGGGACAGGCCGTATTCTGCGACTATGTTGTCAATGCGCTGGAGGTTCGAATCCGTATCTGGGACCAGGGACCAGGTTTTGCTCCGGAGGACTTGCCGTATCTGTTTGACCGCTTTTACACGGGAAGCAGAGGGAAGAAGGGAGGAAATGGAATTGGTCTGGCTCTGGCTCATGCCCTGCTTCAGATGGAGGGAGGAGAGCTAAAGGCCTTTAATCTGCCGGAAGGCGGAGCCTGTTTTGAGATTCGTTTTCGCCGTCACCCGGCTGTCACTTGAAGGTGGTAGAATGAAAATGAGGAGCGCGGAGTAATCCGCGGCATCATTGCGTCAAAAGGGGGCGGTGAAAATGGAGATGGTGTGCTGCCAGGAGCTGCGAAAGGTCTATGGAACAGGCCCGGCTCAGGTGGAAGCTTTAAGGGGAATTGATTTAAGAATTGAAAAAGGAGAGTTTGCGGCAATCATGGGGCCTTCCGGTTCCGGAAAATCCACGCTGCTGCATATTTTGGGAACAGTGGACAAGCCTACTTCCGGAAGGGTTTTTGTCGAAGGAAGGGAACTCTCCAATTTGAGTCCCGGGGAGGACGCCATCTACCGGCGCAGGAAGGCGGGAATCATTTACCAGTCCTATAATCTGATTCCCGGTCTGTCCGTAAGGGACAATATTTTGCTGCCGCTGCTGCTGGATGGAAGGAAGCCCGACGGGAATCTGTTTGAGGAGATTACGGACCGTCTGGGATTAAAAGCGTTTTTGGATTTGCTGCCGGGACAGCTTTCCGGAGGCCAGCAACAGAGGACGGCTATTGCCAGAGGATTGATGATACGGCCAGCTATTTTGCTGGCAGATGAGCCTACGGGAAATCTGGACCGGAAAAATTCAGAGGAAATTGTAAGTTTGCTAAAAGACTTCAACCGGATACTTGGTCAGACCATTCTTCTGGTGACCCACGATGAGGGGGCGGCTTTGGAGGCGGACCGGATGATTATGATTGAAGACGGTGTGATCGTAGGGGATGAGAAGAGGCGGGGAAACATATGTGGAGAATTGTAATGTGGGAGGGGGACAGAGGCAGGATTTTCAGACCGGCGGCATCGGCGGCATTCCTGTCCGCCTTGTTTTTGTCACTGTTATGCGGGCTGTTTTACAACGTATGGAAATACGATGTGGAGCGGATTGTAAGGGAGGAGGGAAGTTTCCACGGAAAGATCTCGGGGAAATTTGGAGATAAGGAACTGGAATGGATTCAAAATTTTGGCGGCGTCAGTAAGACCAGAGTGGGGGAAGGGACAGGGGAGACAACCCTTGTGGAGTTCTGGTTTTATCCTCCGGGAAGGGTATATGAGGACTTGCCTAAGCTGGCGGAACGCCTGGAAATCGGGCAGGAGAAAGTGACCTTCCACAGCAGCCTGCTGAGCCGGTATCTGGTCCCGGACCCGGAGAATCCTTCGTCTGTCCGGGAAATGGCGATTCTTTTGCTTGTTCCGCTATTGGCGTGCATTTCCCTGATTTTGATTATCCATCACGCTTTTGCCGTGTCCATGAGCGGAAAAGTCCGTCAGCTGGGGATTCTCTCAGGAATCGGAGCCATCCGGTCCCAAATCCTTGGATGGCTCTGGCTGGAGGCTGGAGCGGTGTGCCTGAAGCCGGTTGCCGCGGGATTTGGCTTGGGAATGGTGGCTTGCTGGGGAATCATGAGAGGACTGGATGCCTATCTGCGGGGATTATTTCCGGAGCGTCAGCCGCTGAATTTTGGGTATCATCCCCTGGTATTTGCCTTTTCTATGGGGCTGATTTTGGTCACTATCGCCATCTCCGCCTGGCTGCCGGCCAGAAAACTCAGCCGGATGACGCCTCTTGAGGCCATGAGGCAGAGGACTGACGAAAAATGGAAGGGGAGAAGGAAAAAAAACGGCGGAATTTTTTTGGAACAGTTTTTTGGCGTTGAAGGGAAACTGGCAGCAAGGGGAATTGACGCAGAGGGGAGGGCTTTCCGGACGGGGAGCATTTCCCTGTTTGTTTCATTTTTCCTCTTTGCTATGGTCATGAATGGAGCGGCCATGTCGGACCTCAGCGTCCGCATGACCTATTTTGAAAAATATAAGGATTCCTGGGATGTGATGGCGCAGGTGCGGGAGGCCGGTTTGGAGGATTTTCAGAAGGAAGAAGAACTGTGGGAGATTTCAGGGGTAACGGACGTGTGTATTTATCAGAAGGCTCAGGCTGTGACAATGGTAAAAGGGGAGGAAATCAGCGAAGCGCTCCTGTCCGCCGGAGGCATGGGCTATGCCACAGACCGGGAGGCCCAGCCGGTGGAGGGCGGATGGATGGTCCGCGCACCTCTGATTATTTTGGACGATGAGAGCTTTAGGTCTTACTGCGAACAAATCGGAGTGGTCGGGAATTTGCGGGGAGCAGTGGTCCTGAACCGGATTCAGGACTTGTCCAAGGGGAATTTCCGCAGCCGTCCTCTGATTCCGTATTTGAAGGGAGAGGAGGACAAAACGGTGCTGACTGAGGCCGGAAGCCGGGAGAAAAGCGTGGAAATCCCGGTTGCTGCCTGGACCCATACCCCGCCGGCTCTGCGGGAGGAGTACGGCACGGCGGACCATTACGAGCTGGTCCATTTTCTTTCTGCTTCCCTGTGGCGGGAGATTGAAGAGGAAATTGGAGGGGCGGAAGACAACCTGTGGATTCGTTTGCTGCTTTCTGAGCGGGACAGTGCGGAAACGATGGAGAGGGTTTCGAACGAAATGGAACAAATCCTGGGAGATTCCTACGAAATCCAGGTGGAAAACCGGATTCAGGACCAGATGGAGCATGAGAGGGCCATGGACGGGCTGAAGGCTATTTTGGGAGGATTCTGTGGGCTTCTGGGCCTGATGGGGATTGCCAATGTTTGGGCCAACGCCATGGGATTTGTACAGAGCAGAAGGCGGGAGCTGGCACAGTATCTGTCCATCGGCATGGCTCCGGGGCAGATGTGGAAAATCTTCAGTCTGGAGGTTTTGGTCCTTGCGGTCCGTCCGCTGGCGCTGGGGATTCTTCTGTCAGCACTTGGGACTATGATTCTGCTTAAGGTGGGAGCGCTGGATTTCCATGATTTCCGTTCCGTGATGCCGGCAGGGACGATATTTGCCTTTGGGGCGGTTTTGCTTGCGGCGGTGGTTCTGGCGTATTTCTGGGGGGCTGCGAAGCTGATGAAAGGCGGGGTGGCGGAAGCGCTGAGGGATGACGGTTGATAAAAAACAATCATTTATATCCTCAATTATAGTTAATTTATTTTTAGAAATTTAAGTGATTAGAAAAAGTAATAGGAACTCTACTATATTTTGCTGCGGGATAAATCGGCATAGCCTGAGAATTATTGGGCAAACACAAGCGGGAAAGAACTAGAAATGCAAGGTGCTTATGGCATAGGACAGAAATGATATAATAAAACAAACTAAATAGATACCAATCAAAAACGCCAGGAACGGCATTTGGCCGTGGGATCCCGGCGTTTTTTTGCTGCTTATTGTATTATTGACAAATAAATAAACAAAATAGGCGCAGAAATAAATAAACATTAACAAAACAAATGATTGACATTATGTATTATTTGTTATATATTTGTAATATCAAAGAAGGAGGTAAAGTGAAATGGAACCAAAAGAGATCATCCAGTCAATTAAGGGTGTCATCCCCAGCCTTCGATCTGTATATTTCGTAGGCTGCGGCGCTTCCAAGGCGGAGCTGTATCCGGCAAAGTATTTCCTGGAAGCAAATTCCCGGACGATTCGGGTGGGACATTACACGGCGAATGAATTTGTCCATGCCACTCCTGCTGCTGTGGATGAGACTGCGATTGTCGTGACCTGTTCTCTGGGAGGGACGACACCGGAAACAGTGGAGGCTTCCAAGAAAGCCATGGCTCTGGGAGCTCAGGTAATTGCCGTTACCCATGCGGCGGATTCTCCTTTGGCACACAATGCCAATTATGTGATCGTGCATGGTTTTGAGAAGAACTATGCGGCGAAACTGGAGAAGATGACGAATGTGCTGAAGCTGGCAGTGGAGATTCTGAACCAGTATGAGGGCTACAGCCATTATGAGGAGATGGAGCAGGCATTTGACCGGATCTATGGTCTGATCGAGAAGGCCGTATCCTTCGTACTCCCTTCCGCGAAGCAGTTTGCTCAGGATTACAAGGACGCGCCTGTGATCTACGTTATGAGCTCAGGAGCGACTCATGAGGTAGCATACGCCTTCTCTATCTGTCTGCTGATGGAGATGCAGTGGGTGAATTCCGGATCCTTCCACGATGGAGAATTTTTCCATGGGCCCTTTGAAATTGTGGACAAGGACGTACCCTTTATCCTGCTGATGAACGAGGGACGCACCAGGGCTTTGGACGCGAGAGCGCTGGACTTTTTGAACCGTTTCCAGGCCAAGACCACGGTTCTGGATGGAAAGGATTTCGGCGTGGGATCAGAGCTTCCGGCGGCTGTGGCGGAGTATTTTAACCCCATGGTTCTGAATGCAGTGCTTCGGGTATATGCGGAGCAGCTGGCAATTGTGCGCTGCCATCCTCTGACTCAGAGACGCTATATGTGGAAGCTGGAATATTGATGGATGTGTGAGACGGAAATCAAGGAGGAGAAGATGCAAAACTTCGATGAGGCAAAGGTAAGGCAGGAACATCAAAATGGGATTGACATAATTCCTCAGATTGAAAAAATCGTAGATCAGGTCTGCGCGGAGGGCTATTCCAATATTTTTTACATTGGAATTGGGGGAACGGTTCTGTATGCCAGCCAGATGCTGCATATGGTAAAAGAACTGGGAGCCAGACTGCCCCTTTACCTGGAAAACGCAGCCGATTTTAACCTGACCGGGAATCCTTTTTTTGATCAGTCATCCATTGTAGTGATTGAATCTGTATCCGGCGATACCAAAGAAGTGGTGGAAGCGGTAGACCGGGTACATGAGGCCGGAGCCAAGGTGATCGGTTATGTAGAAAAGCCGGATACTCCTCTTTATGAGAAGGCGGACTACCTGGTAAACGGCCAGAACTGCGGGTATTATTTCTGGTATACGGTTACCCTGCGTTTCCTGAAAAATGCGGGCTTCTTTGGGGATTATGACCGGTTTTTCGGTGAGATTGCACATATGCCGGAGATCGCGGTGCAGGTCAGCAAGGCTGCCGATGAAGATGCCCATGCTTACGCTAAAACCTACTGTGATGAGCCTATTACCTACCTGGTAGGATCGGGCAACCTGGAGGATTGGGCAGTCTGCTATGGCATGTGCATCATGGAGGAAATGCAGTGGATGCGCACCAGGCCGATTTCAGCGGCGAATTTCTTCCACGGTACCCTGGAGGTAATCGAGCGGGATATCCCGGTGATCCTCATAAAAGGAGAGGATTCAACCAGACCTCAGATGGACCGGGTAGAGAAATTTGTCCATACCATCAGCGCTAAGGTGACGGTTTTTGATTCCAAAAAGTTTGAGATGAAAGGAATCAGTCAGGAGTTCCGATGGATTTTGGCGCCCATCGTAATGCGCACAGCCTTCCAGAGAGTAAGCGCTTACCTAGAGTATTACAGGAGGCATCCCTTAGCGATCCGCAGGTACTACAGGAGGCTGGATTATTAATCACTTTATCCTGGAAGAAAATCCTTCCCTATGTTATGATTACACTATACAAAACAAGACAAAAAAGAAGCGGAAGGATGGTTTTGATATGTCAGGAATAGAGAGAGAGACGGCAGTACCGCTGTATCTTCAGATTGCGGATGATATCCGAAATAAAATTAAATCAGGAGAGCTGAAGGAAAATTCGCGTATTCCCACAGAGGCGGAATTGAGCCAATCCTATCAGGTCAGCCGTATTACCATAAGAAAGGCGTTGGAAATTTTGGAAGACGAGGAAATACTGGTGCGCAGACAGAGACTCGGCACCTTTGTATCGGCCAGAAAGATGTCCAGAAGCCTGAATTGCTTCATGGGATTTACAAAGAGCTGCGAGCTTAGCGGGAAAAAAGCGGAGACAAGGCTCCTTTCGGCGGAGTTGGTCCGGGCTATGCCATCCGATGTAAAACGCCTGCAGATTCAGGCGGAAGATCAGGTGATCTCCATTCGGCGGCTGCGCTACTGCGATGGTGAGCCGGTGATTCTGGAGGAGAATCATTTCCCGAAAAAATATGCCTATCTTTTGGCGGAAAATCTGAACGGCTCTCTGAATGGACTTCTCCAGGACCATGGCGTGGAGCTTAGCAATGGCTCTAAAACCATAGGGGTCTGCTACGCTACCAGGGATGAAGCCAGGCTGCTGAAGATCAAGGAGAACGATGCCCTGATTATCTCAAGAGATATCGCCTATGACGCCGAGAACCAGCCGGTTTACAGCAGCAAAGAGATTATTAACGCGGAACGGTACGAGTACAAGATTATGACAAATAGTATGGTGAAGTTTATATGAGCAAAATCAACAGAAGACAGATTTCTGTCATGAATATCCAATATCGTTATTTCCCCTTGTCTCTGTTCCTGGATGACGCAGTGCGTTACGGGGCGGAGAATGTGGAGCTTTGGGGCGCTGCGCCTCATTTCCACATGGAAGATATGTCCTACCATGAGATCCGGCAGGTCCGCAGGGAGATCGAGAGCAGGGGACTGAAGCTGGTGTGCTACACGCCTGAGCAGTGTGTTTACCCCATTAACCTTGCGTCCGCCAATCCGGATACCAGAAGAAGGAGCCTGAAATTTTTCGAGGATGGCATCCGCGCGGCGGCGGAGCTTGGAAGCCGCAAGATGCTGGTAACCTCAGGAACCGGATATTTTGACGACAGCGACCGCCAGGAAGCGTGGAAATGGGCAAGGGAAGGTCTGGCCGGATTGACTGAGATGGCTCAGGATTACGGTATGACTCTGGCGCTGGAGGTGCTTCGCAGGGATGAGAGCAATCTGGTTTACAACCTTCCCACTCTGCTGCGCATGCTGAGCGAGCTTCCGGTGGAAGGAATTGGCGGAATGATCGATACCATCCCCATGGCATTGGCAGGAGAGCGGCCCGCCCAGTATCTGGAAGCCTTAGGCGACCGTCTGGTTCATGTCCATTTTATTGACGGAGCCCCCAGAGGCCATCTGGCATGGGGCGACGGCATTCTGGATCTGGAAGGGTACCTAAAGGAATTTGAACAGTACGGATACAAAGGATATTTATCTCTGGAGATTACGGACGGCCGCTACTACATGGAGCCTTCCAAATCTGTGGAGCAGAGCATGAAAAAATTATTTGAGGTTTTAAAAGCCTGATTCATCGTGGGAGGAGATCTGTCATGAAGAAGCTTTCTGTTAGTCAGATTGCAGTGTCGAATTTCCCTTATGGGAAATATACATTTGGGTACGCCCTGGATTCATTGGAGCGTATGGGAGGAGAAAATCTGGAGCTGTATGCCTGTGATCCTCATTTCCATGTGGATGATATGACAGCTTCCGATTTAGCGGCAGCAAAGAAACAGATTAAAGACCATCACCTTCGGGTGGTGTGCATTACGCCGGAACAGTGCATTTATCCGGTTAATATCGCGAATAAAAATGTAACGGCCAGAAAAAGAAGCCTTCAGACCTATGTGCGGTGCCTGGAGGCGGCCAATGAGATGGAGTGTTCCCTGTGCCAGTTCCTGTCAGGCTTTGGCTGCCTGGACGAGAAGGATGAGGATGTATGGAAGAGAAGTGAAGAGTCCTTAGAGTATCTGGCCCGCATCGCAGAGGCCTACGGAGTGGACATTGCCCTGGAAACATCTCCCAAGAGTTATACTTGCCTGACCAATGCATCGGAAGTGATGGAGATGATTCATCAGGTGGGGTCTGACCGCCTGCACGGTATGATGGATACGGCGGTTCTGGGATACAGCGGCGAGTCTGCCGAGGATGTGATCCGGACTTTGGGGAAGGATCTGCGACACATTCATTTTGCGGACGGAGTTCCCAACGGCCATCTGATTCTGGGCGAGGGAGAGCTGGATCTGCGCCATATGCTTCAATGCATCAATGACTGCGGCTATGAGTACGCTCTTTCTCTGGAAATTATGAATAACAAGTACGTGGAGGATCCGGACCACGCCATGAAGACATCCTTTGAATGGCTGAAACGGGAGATCGGTAAACTCCAATAATCGATAAGAGGAGGTAAAGCAATATGAAAAAAAGATTATGGACAGGCTTAGCGGTAATGGCTGCTTTCGGAATGGTACTGGGACTTAGCGGCTGCGGCGGCGGACAGAGTGCTTCCTCCGCAAGCGAGGCCGGCGGCAGCGAACAGGCTGCGGAGGCGGGCGATTCCGGCGAGCAGGTTACCATTTCCTTCTGGCATAAATACTGCCAGCCGGGACAAGTAGAGGTCTTTGAAGAGATTTGTAAGGAGTACGAGGAGGCCAATCCCAATGTAAAGATTGAAATCTCTACTACTACAGACGACGATATGAAGACCAAGCTGCAGGTTGCCTTGGGAAGCAGCGAGCTGCCGGATGTATACCAGACCTGGTCCGGAGAGTATTGCGAGAAATTTGCCAGAGGCGGCTATGCCCTGGATTTGACTCCTTATCTGGAAGAGGATCCGGAGTGGAAGGATTCCTTCTATCCGGCCTGCTACAGCGCCTTTACCTACGATGATGCCCAGTACGCCCTGCCTACCCGTTTTGACGGCCAGATGTTTGTCTATAAGAAATCCATCTTTGACCAGTACGGCCTGGAAGAGCCGGAGACTTGGGCGGATCTGATGGCCATCTGCGAAACCTTAAAGCAGAACGGCGTTACCCCCTTTGTTCTGGGCGACGGCCTGACCTGGGACGCTCCTCACTGGTACGGCTCTCTGTGGCAGAAGTGCGTTCCCGAGGAGATTCTGGAGCTCCAGGACTTTAACGTAAAGACCGTTAAGCTGGACGATCCCGGATATCTGAAGGGCTTAAGCTACTTCACTGAGGTAATGGACAAGGGGTATTTCCTTGAGAACTGCGTATCCCTTGAGCACAATATGGCTATGGAAACCTTCTACGCCGGCGAGGGAGCCATGATGTACGTAGAGGTTGTGGAATTTAACGATGTGTATAACGGACTGGACGGCGACTTTGGTTTCTTCGCTATGCCCACCATCGAGGGCGAGCCTGGAAACCAGGAAAAAGTTTTTGGAGCGCCTGAGGGAATGATCGTAAACGCAAAGAGCGAGCATGTGGACGAGTCCGTTGCCTTCTTAAAGTACCTGACTTCTCTGGATGTGCAGAAGAAGCTTGTTGCCGAGGCGAAGCATACCAGCTCCACCATCGGGGCAACCACCGAGGAGAACGCCATTCCTCAGCTGATCGAGGTAATGGACGAGATCATGAACTTCTCCGGCATGAGCAACTGGACGGACTGCGGCCTGGAGGCCAGCATTGTAGATGTAATGCGCGCTCAGGGCCAGGAATTCTACGCCGGAAGTATTACGGCGGAGCAGTATATGGATGCCATGAAAGAGGCAGCCACCAAGGTGAGAGAGAGCAACAACTAACGGAATTCGCAAAGAAGAACCGGCTCCGGATCCATCAGAGCCGGTTCTTTTCTAAAAGAGGAGGTGCGCAATATTGAAGCATAACAGCAGGAAGATACTCCCGTATATTTATCTGTTACCAGCTGTTGCCATGATCGCTGTATTCGTTTACTATCCGGTCATTGATAACGTGTATAACAGCTTTTTTGACTGGTCTGTTTTCACGGTAGAGCGGAATTTTGTAGGATTGAGATGGTACAAAGAGCTATTTCAGGACGATATTTTCTGGATCTGCCTGAAGAATAATACGCTGTATGCCCTAGTTTCTCTTGTGGGCCAGGTATTCTTCGGCCTGGTGGTGGCATCTGTGCTGGAATCAAAGACCTTTCGCAGGCGTTCCGGTTTTTTCAGAACCGTTTACTTCCTTCCATCGGTTATGTCCTTTATCGTGGTTGGACTGCTGTGGTATCTGATCTATAACCCCATCGTAGGTCCCTTCAATAAGGTGCTGGCGCTTCTGGGCTTTGACACGGCCACCCTGGATGTTCTGGGCGATTCCAGATTTTCCATTTACGGCGTGATGTTCGCATCCCAGTGGATGTATTTCGGATATATGGCGATGCTTTTGATCGTCGGCCTGCAGAAAATTCCCCAGGAACTCTACGAGGCGGCTCAGATTGATGGGGCCAATGCCGTTGACAGCTTTTTCCATATTACGATTCCCAATCTGAAGGAAATGATTCTGGTTGACTGTATTATCTGTGTGGTAGGTTCCTTCAAGTTGTTTGATGAAGTCTATATTATGACTTCCGGGGGCCCAGGAAATTCCTCTGAGGTTCTTTCTACCTACCTATACCGGACCGCGTTCCACGGCAACCAGATGGGCTATGCCAGCGCCATTGCCATTGCGCTCTTTGTCATTACCTTCACGCTGGCGATTATACAGATGAAGATTTCCGGAACTGGTAAGGAATAGGAGGCGGCAGGATGAAGAAAAATAAAAACATATTGATCGTAGTATTGGGATGGATTTTCCTGGTTTTCCTGGCCATTGTCATCATTTTTCCCATGCTGTGGATCTTGATTTCCGGTTTTAAAACCAACCGGGAGATTTTTACAAATCCCTTTTCCCTCCCCCAGGAGTGGATGGTCAGCAACTATGCCATGGCCTGGAAATATGGCTTGGGCGACTATTTCTTGAATAGTATTTTTGTGACGGCGGTTTCCACTGCGCTTACGGTTCTCATCGCCCTCCTGGCCTCCTACGGCCTGACCCATTCCCGCTTTCAGTTCAGGCTGCGAAAGCCCTTGCTGCTGTTTATTATCTCTGGCCTTATGCTGGCCCCGCAGGTGGCGTTGATTCCGCTGTATTCCCTGTTTTCCGATATCGGGATTTACGACACCTATTTGGCGGTGATCGTGCCTTACGTAGCCTTCCGGCTGCCCTTTACGGTATTTTTAATGCGGGCGTATCTGCTGTCGATCCCCAAAGATCTGGAGGATGCGGCTTATATCGATGGCTGCGGTTCCTTTGGAGTTTTGACAAAGATCGTTATGCCCTTGTGTAAGCCCATTGTGGCCACCGCCTCCTTGCTGACCGGCATGTACTGCTGGAATGAATTTATGTTCGTGCTGGTATTTACCTCCAGCGATTCCCTGCGGACCATTCCCCTGGGCCTGATGAACATGCGGGGAACCTTCCGGACAGAGTGGGGCGTTTTGATCGCGGCGCTGACCTTATCTGCGCTGCCGATTATCATCGTATTTATCCTTCTGCAGAAGCAGTTTATCCGTGGCTTGGCTGCAGGCGGAGTGAAAGGATAGGAGTGTTGTCATATGATTCGAGTTCTTGGAGTAGGAGATAATGTCTGCGATAAATATCTCCATACAAAGACTATTTTTCCCGGCGGAAATGCCCTAAACGTAGCGGTTTTCGCAAAAATGATGGGTGAAGAAGCAGGATATCTCGGAACTTTCGGAGATGATGAGGTTGGAAAGCATGTGTATTCCGTGGCAAAGCAGCTGGGAATGGACCTTTCCCACTGCCGGATGGAAAAAGGCCCCAACGGCTGCGCCAGAGTGCAGCTGGTAGACGGGGAGCGGGTATTTCTTCCCGGCAATCAGGGAGGCATATCTCGGGAAAAGCCTCCGGTGTTGACAGAGCTGGACGAAGTCTATATAGGAGAATACGATCTGGTCCACACCAGTATCCACAGCTTTATGGAATCCCAGCTGCCAGTAATGGATCGGGCGGGAAAATTCATTTCCATGGACTTTTCCGACCGCTATAATGAGGAGTATTTAAAGCACTGCTGTCCGTACATTGACTGCGGGGAGATTTCCTGCGGAAATATGGAAGAGAGCGAGATACGGCGCGTGATGGAGCAGATCATCCGATTTGGCTGCCGGCATATGGTAATCGCTACCAGAGGCTCAAAAGGAGCCCTAGTTCTGGTGGACGGCCGGTTTTATGAGCAGTCCCCCTGCCTGGTAAAGGCAAAGGATACCATGGGGGCCGGGGATTCCTTTATTGCCTGCTTCTTGGTGAACTATCTGGACGGGATTGGCAAAGCCGTTGATTTTTCGGAAAAATCGGGAACCAGGGGAACTGTAAAGGCAGAGGATTATAAGGATATGCTGATTCGTACCAGCTTGTACCGGGCGGCGGTATTCTCCGCCGGACAATGCCAGAGAGACGGATCCTTTGGATTCGGTAAAACCGTGGAGCTGACTCCGGAGGATCTTAAGATCATGAAGGGCGCATAACAAAGATTAAATGTATGAGAAGCCGACTGTTAACCTATAAATAAAAACGGGTTGACAATCGGTTCTTTTATGATGTATACTATGAGCACTTGGCGAGGTATTTTCGAGCCTGCTAAAAGCAATGGTTTGAACTGTGCAGAAATACGGAGGTTTCCCATGAATCACAAAACGCTTAATTTAACCTATATGGCTCTCGGAGCTGTGCTGATCGCGGTCTGCTCCTGGATCAGCATCCCCACCATGGTGCCTTTTACCATGCAGACCTTTGCCGTATTTTTTGTGCTGCTGGCTCTGGGAGGAAAGAGAGGCACCATGTCCATTCTCGTGTATATCCTTCTGGGAGCGGTGGGAATGCCGGTATTTGCTCAGTTTGCCTCCGGAATGGGCGTCCTTTTGGGGAGCACAGGGGGATATATCGTAGGCTTTCTCTTTACCGGTCTGATTTACTGGTTTGCCGCAGGTATTTTCGGGAAAAAGCGGTGGGTGCAGATTGCCTCTCTGCTTGTGGGAACCGCGGTGCTTTACGCTTTTGGAACCGCGTGGTTTCTGCTGGTCTATGCCCGGACGGGGCAGGCGGTGGGAATTGGAGCAGCCCTGGCCTGGTGCGTGATTCCCTTTATTGTTCCGGATTTGATTAAGATGGCCCTTGCGTTTATGATTGCGCGTCGGTTGGGGCCGGTGCTGAAGATGTGATTTGGAAGATTACAACCAAATACCAGCGGCAAATTGTAAGAAGGAAATGCCAAAAGACTGAGAAATCATACTTCGGAGAGGGAAAGAACATTGAATTCAAAAGAGAAATTCCTCAGAAGCATGAGAGGTTCCTGAAAGATATCATCGCCTTTGCCAACTGTACGGGCGGCAAGGTTATTCTGGGAATTGAGGATAAGACCAATATCGTCTGCGGTATTGGAGATGTGAATCCGTTTCGGCTGTCGGACCATATTACCAATATGATTTCGGCTGCCTGTACCCCACAGATTGAAACGGATATCACGCCCCGGACTCTAGATGGAAAAACGGCACTGGTTATAGATGTTCTGCCGGTGAAATTTCGTCCCTACTATTTGAAGACTGCGGGCAAGCAGGATTCCGCTTATATCCGGATGAACGGCATGAGCCGTCCTGCTGACCGGTGGAGGCTGCAGGAACTGGAATTGGAAGGCCAGTGGATGTCTTTTCACCGGGAGGATTATACGGAGGGCTGGACCTTGCATCCGCTTTGACAGGAGGCGGCAAATGGTATAAAAGTGGTGTAAACCCCACAGAACAGGATAATTCATAAAAACGCAGGGTTTTCGGTTTCGCAAAGAAATTAAAAAAATTAGCACTCACCTCTTGACAGTGCTAATAAACAGTGCTATAACGTAGTCAGAACAAAGGAAAGGAAATAAAAAGCGGGAAGCGAAATGAAAAACCGATGAATTTCCTCACATCCCGGTTCCAAAAGCACAAAGTTAAAGAACAGTGGTTTAGGAAAAGGAGAGATGACTTATGTTAATGCCCAGTATTTTTGGAGAAGATTTATTTGATGACTTTATGAGAGATTTTCCGTTCTACGATGACAAGGATGAGAAGAGGATTGAAAAGAAATTGTACGGCCGCAGAGGCAAAAACCTGATGAAGACCGATATCCGGGAAACCGATCACAGCTATGAGCTGGAGATGGATTTGCCTGGATTTAAGAAGGATGAAGTGAAGGTTACTCTGGAAGACGGTTATCTGACCATCAGCGCAGCCAAGGGCCTGGATGAGGACGAGCAGGAGAAGAAGACCGGCCGGTACATCCGCAAGGAGCGTTATGCGGGAGCCTGCGAAAGAAGCTTCTATGTAGGTGAGGACATCACCCATGAGGATATTAAGGGCGAGTTCAAGCATGGTATTCTGAAACTGTCCATCCCGAAAAAGGAAGCAAAGCCCGCAGTGGAAGAGAAGAAGTATATTACCATCGAATAATCGAACATCGGCAAGACCGTTTCGGCGGCCCGGCGGCAGTGGTTCCGCTGGGCCGCCTGTTTTAAGAGTATTTAGCGAGGTCTGTTCAAGTCCGGTACGTTGCATTGTATGGCTGATATCCGGAGGCGGCGCCTGTAAAAAGAGCACAAGAAGGAGTAATCCCCCATGGAGATCACAAATATGTCAGAAGAACATCTGGAAGAATGTACGGACTTATTGATAGACGTATTTACGACCCCCCCCTGGAATGATACATACAGCTCCAGGCAGCAAGTGATGGAGTTTTTACGGAATCACATGAATAACAATTATTTTGCGGGCTACGTTTTAAAAGAGAAAAACCATGTGATTGCGATGAGCGTAGGGATGAAAAAGCCCTGGCTTAATGGGATGGAATACTACATTGACCAATTTTGTGTGAAACCGGACCTGCAGGGAAAAGGGATTGGGAGTTATTTTTTAAAACGGATTGAGGAAGACATTAAGAAGAAAAATATGAACGCAATCATACTAAACACCGAAAGAGGCTGTCCCGCAAAAGATTTCTATTTAAAAAATGGCTTCAAACTGCTGGATGACCTGATTACCCTCGCGAAATGAAGCCTCCGCCGAAGGGGGGGACAGAAGGGCGGCCCGTCTCACTAAAAAGAAAACGGCTGGAAAGCCTTCCGCATCCAGGGTATTCTGGATTTTTCCCTCATCGGGATTCTGGCGAAGCTGGCCTCCCTGCTGGCGGAACACAATATCAGTATTTTTGCGGTTTCGACCTTTAATACCGATTCATCGAACCGATATATAAGTTTTTCATCAGCGGTTACGCTTCCCGGCGCAGCCGCTTTTTTTACATTCCCTATGGTAAGAATTTACATTTGCAAAAAGCGCCTATGATATAATGGAACCAAAGAAAAACAAATCCGGATAACAGGAACGGGAGGGGATGAACCACACATGAAAATCAGGAAAATCCTGAAAATGGCGGCAATGGCCGGGACTTGTCTGCTGCTGTCCGGCTGTGCCGGGGAGAAAACAGAACTGAGGATTCTTTCCGGCTCGGAGAACCGGGAGCTGGAACAGATTCTGGAAGCCTGTGAAAAAGAGACGGGAGTGGATATCCAAATGACCTATCAGGGCTCCGTGGATATCATGCGCACCCTTCAGGCGGGGGCAGAAGGGTACGACGGCGTGTGGCCCGCCAGCAGCCTTTGGATTTCTCTGGGAGATGAAGGGAAAATCGTGAAGCACGCCCAGTCCATTTCCACCACTCCGGTGGTGTTCGGAATCCGGGAATCCCTGGCCAGAGAGCTGGGATTTACGGAAGGGGACGTGTCGGTCCGGGACCTGTTAAACGCGATTCAGAGGGGAGATTTAAAATTCTGTATGACCAGCGCCACACAGTCCAATTCCGGAGCCAGCGCCTATATCGGCTTCATCAACGCCTTTCTGGGAAAAGAGGGGGCCATCACCCAGGAAGATTTGGAACAGAAGGGGTTAAAGGAGGAACTCCGGCAGTTCTTTTCCGGTGTGGAGCGCAGTTCCGGAAGCTCTGACTGGCTGAAGGATCTGTTCCTGAAAGGGGATTACGACGCCATGGTCAACTACGAGTGTCTGATGATTAGCGCCAACCGCCAGCTGGAGGCCCAGGGACGGGAACCCCTCTATGTGGTGTATCCTTACGACGGCCTTTCCATTGCGGACTCGCCGTTGGGGTATCTGGACCATGGAGACGAAAAAAAAGAGGAAGCCTTTCAGAAGGTACAGGACTACCTGCTGTCGGAGGCGGTCCAGAAGGAAATCGAGGCCACCGGAAGGAGGACCGGGTACGGGAAGGTAAGTCCGGAAAACGAGGCGGTATTCAACAGGGACTGGGGAATCGATACGGACCGCATTCTCTCCCCCATTTCCATGCCGGCGGCGCCGGTCCTGATGGAAGCCCTGAACCTGTATCAGACGGAACTGCGGAAACCCTCTCTGACCATATACTGCCTGGATTACTCCGGGAGCATGGAGGGGGAAGGAAGGGAACAGCTGGTCCGGGCTATGGAAACCATTCTGATTCAGGAGGAAGCGGCCCGGTATCTCCTTCAAGCCAGCGAACAGGAAATCAACGGAGCCATCCTCTTTGACGATACCATTCTGGAGACGAAGATTCTAAATGAGCCCGGAGACGCCCAGATGGAAGAACTTTATGAGGAGATTGCCGCCTACACGGCCGGAGGCGGGACCGATCTTTACCGGGCGGCGGCAGCGGCCCTGGATATCTTGAAGGGATACGACCTGTCTCAATATACGCCGGCGATTATTTTGATGACGGACGGCCAGTCCAACGGGGAGATGACCTTTGAGGACTTTAAAGAAGCCTATGATGAGGCCGGGATGGACGTTCCCGTATTTTCCATCATGTTCGGGGATTCCAGTGAAGAGCAGCTCGAGGAGCTGGCGGGCTATACCAACGGCAGGGTATTTGACGGGACGGAGGACCTGATTGGAGCCTTCCGGAGCGTAAAAGGATATAACTAGAAAAGAGGCGCAGACAGATTGAAAGATGAGTTCAGAGGGATGGTCATTTCCCTGGCAGGAGCATTGATTTTCTTCGGAGCCGCCTTCTGGGTCCTGGATCTGGGGGGAATTTGGTCCTTTTTCCTGGGAGCCCTGGTTTACGGCGGGCTGCTGCTTTTGACAAAGCCCAGGCGCCGTCTGGGAGGAATCGATGTGGAGCAGATTCCGGGCGGGGAGCAGCTGGAGGAGAAGCTTATGGAGGCCAGAGAGGATTTCAGGCGAATCGGCGCGGCGATGGAGGCAATTCAGGACGACCGGCTGCGGGAAAGCTCCCGGGAGCTTCATAAAAAGGCGGGGAGCATTTTAAAATACCTGGAGGAGCATCCGGGAAAAATCATGGAGGCCCGGCGGTTTATCGATTACTACCAGGACACCGCTTCCAGCCTTCTGGAAAAATATGTGAAGCTGCAGGAAACGGGGCTGGGCTCCAGGGAGGCAGAACGGCTGAAAGTTCAGACGACCCAGGCCCTCCTGACCCTGAACCGGGCATTTGAAGGACAGTTTGAAAAATTAATGGGAAATGAGCTCATGGATATGGAAGCGGAAATCCGTCTGCTGAAACAGACCATGGAAATGGAGGGCTATGAAGAAGAAAATCATTGACCCCAGACTGCTGGGATTTTTCATATTAATCGTGGTGGCTGCCGGAACGGTCTTTGCGTACCGGACGGCGTCCCAGCGGAGAAATACGGTGAAGCTGGAGGGCTATCTGGGAGGAGAGAAAATCGGCTTTTTTGAGGACCCCCAGGTAGGAGAGATTCTAAAGGATCGGTATCAGGTAGAGATGGACTATTCCAGAGCAGGCTCTCTGGAAATGGTGACCCTGGACCAGACGGGAAGGGATTATCTGTTCCCCTCCAGCCAGACCGCCCTGGAATACTACCGGGAGGAGAGGGGAGAGCCCCTGGCAAGCGAGATTATCCTTAACACCCCCATTGTCCTCTACACCCATTCCATGGTGGCGGATGCCCTGGAGAATGCCGGGCTGATTACCTGGGAGGGCGATACGGGCTATGTGGACATGAAGGGGCTGACGGATTTGATTCTCCAGGACGCCTCCTGGGAAGAACTGGGGCTGCCCCAGCTGTACGGGCCGGTTACCATTGAAACCACGGACCCCTCCAAATCCAATTCCGGCAATATGTTCGCGGGCCTTCTGGCCAATACCTTAAATGGAGGGCAGACCGTGAACCGGAGTACCGTAGGAGCGGTCCTGCCCCAGCTGAAGGAAATTTTTGCCAGACTGGGTTATATGGAGACTTCCTCATCGGATTTGTTCAGCCAGTTTCTGAAAATGGGCGTAGGGGCAAAACCCATTATCGCGGGCTACGAGAGCCAGCTGCTGGAGTTTGCCGTGGAGCAGCCGGAGGATTTCGCGCAGATTAAAGAAGATATCGTGATGCTCTACCCTTCCCCCACCGTCTGGTCCACCCATGTGTACATTGCCCTGACGGAAAATGGCAGAAAGGCGGTGGACGGACTGCTGGACGAGGAGGTCCAGCGGCTGGCCTGGGAGAAGCACGGATTCCGGACCAATGTTTATCTGGCGGCTTCCTCGGCGGAAGCGTTCGGCGTTCAGGGTCTTGCGCCGGAGATTACCAGGGTGATGCCTATGCCGGATTATCAGACCATGCGGCAGATTATCGACGGATTATAATGTGCAAAGTATCGTAGCGGAGGAAAAGACGATGAAGGAAATTTCAATGGAAAAGTTTCAGTTTACCCAGGAGGATCGGGAAAAGGCCGCGTCCATTAAAGAGAATCTGGACCTGATGGATTCTCAGGCCTGTCTCCAGTTCGGAACCGCGGCTCAGCGCAGCATCGCAGAGTTTACGGACCAGATCCTGTCCCAGGTGCGCGCAAAGGACAGCGGTTACGTAGGGGAGCTTTTAGGGGAGCTTCTGGCGGAGCTGAAAGAGGTGGATGTCACAGACCCGGGAAATGATGAAGGGTTTCTGGCCAAAATTCCATTTTTGAAAAGCGCCAAAAACAAAGCGGAGAAGCTTATCAGCCGCTATGAAGTCCTGAAGGTCCAGGTAGACCGGATTGAGGCAAAGCTGGAGCAGGCCAGGATGGAGATGCTTAAAGATATCGGAATGTTTGACATGATGTATGAGAAAAACCTGGAATATTTCCGGAACCTGAATCTGTATATCGCGGCCGGAGAGGAGAAAATAGAGGAACTGCAGAGGGAGGAGCTGCCAAGGCTCAGGAAAGAGGCGGCGGATTCCGGGGACCCCATGGCGGCCCAGCTGGTCCACGATTTTGAGGAAAACGCAGGCCGCTTCGAGAAAAAAATCCATGATCTGAAACTGAGCCGGACCATTGCCATTCAGACCGCTCCTCAGATTAAGCTGATTCAGAACAACGACAAGCTTTTGGTGGATAAAATTCAGACCGCCACCTTAAATACTATTCCGATCTGGAAGAGCCAGATTGTAATTGCCCTTGGGCTTGGAAAACAGCAGAAGGTATTGAAGCTGAATCAGGAAATTTCCGAGACCACAAACGAGCTTCTGGCCCGCAACGCCCAGCTGTTGAAGACCAATACGGTGGAAACAGCCAGGGAAGCGCAGCGGGGCGTGGTGGATGTGGAAACCTTAAAGAAAACCAATCAGGATTTGATTGAAACCATCCGGGAAACTCTCCGGATTCAGCAGGAGGGAAGGAAGAAGCGGAGAGAGGCGGAGGCGGAGCTGACCAGGCTGGAGGACCAGCTGAAGGAGGCTCTGACAGGAAAGACGGAGAGCGCCTGAAAATGGCCGCGCGGCGCCCTAAACCTCAGTCAGAGTCCGGGGAGGACAGTGAAACCAGAAAATCGTAAGCCCGTCGTGACAGTCCACGCCGTAGGTCATGCCGTGGGCTTCTAAAATTGTACTGACGATCGAAAGGCCGATGCCCGTACCGTGGCGCCGGCCATTTTCATGCTGGCTGCGCTGGTAGCGCTCCCAGATGATCTGCCGGTCCTCCTCGGGAATGGGCTCCCCGGGATTGATGACGGATATACGAAATCCTTCCTGAAAATTTCCTTCAATGGAAAGGGTGATGGACTGGCCGTCCGGTGTGTGATTGATGGCGTTATAAATAAGGTTGCGGAATACCTGGCTCATTTTCAGGGCGTCGGCACAGATCAGCACTTCCTGGGTACAGGAGGAAAAGCTTAGACGGATTCCGTGTTCGATTGCGCTTTTTTGGCAATGTTCCACCTCCGATTCCGCGATTTCACATAAGTTGTATACATCTTTCTTTAACTGGATATAACCGGACTGGAGGAGAGAGTAGTCTAAAATATCGCTTACCATTTCACTCATGCGGTTTGCCTCGTCAATGATCAGATTCAGGTCCTCCTCCCGCTGCTCATCATCTTTCCAGTTGATGTCCCGGACCATTTCCGCGTACCCGGCGATGATGGCAAGGGGAGAACGAAGCTCGTGAGAGACATTGGCAATGACCTCCCCTCTCAGTACATCCACCCTCTGCAGAGCCTGCCCCAGCTCGTCTACGGACTGAGACAGGTCTCCCAGCTCATCCCGGCGGTTCAGACCGGCCTTTACGGAGAAATCGTTTTTCGCCAGCCGGTCGATGGTATTTTTAATAATGTAGAGGGGCTTGGTAAATTGGCGGGACAGCAGGGCGGAAAGAAGGGAGGCGGCCGCAGTCAGGATGATGGTCAGTAAAATTAACTGCCTGCGGTTCAGCTCCAGTATAGTGTGCAGCCGGAGCGTATTGTGGAGAATGGCGTAGCAGCGCTGGCCATTGTAACGGACCGGAATTCCGATTTCGAAAGCAAAAATGCGTCCCCCGGCCTTTTCCCATTTCTGATAAGGCTCTCCCTGCAGCATCTGTTGGTATTCATGGCTTTTGCGGACAGTAAACCAGATCCGTCCGTCTTCCCGGAGAGAATTCAGATCGATGGAATGGCCGTCGGTGTAAAAGGCCAGAAGTTCTCCGGCCCCGTTGACCAGCATCAGTTCTCCGCCGGCAATCCGGCTCATATTGGATAAAAAATGGGGATCGGAAGCCACGTCTTCCGTATACAAGCTTTCCATAATAGGTTTTAGCCGGTTCTGGGTTTCGGCAGCGGCAGCATCAGCGTAATTGCGCTCAAAAAGGAAGATCTGCACCACCCAGATAAAAGCCACGCTTAAGAGGACCAGGGACATCATAATCATCCAAAGCCGAAACACCATACGATTGAAAATCCGCGGAAGGTGTCTATTTTTTGCCATATTCAAATTTGTACCCCACTCCCCATACAGTTTGAATCACATTTCGATAATCGCCCAGATGGTCCCGCAGGGACTTTACATGGGTATCTACGGTACGGCTGTCGCCACAGTAGCTGTAGCCCCAAATGGTTTCCAAAAGCTGCTCCCGGCTCAGTACAATACGCTCATTTTGAGCCAGCTTTAAAAGCAGGTCGAATTCCTTTGGGGGAAGGGCGATATTTTGCCCCCGAAGGATTACGGTCCGGGATTCCGGGGAAATTGACAGCTCCCCGAAGTCTAAGGTCCGGTTAGGATTCGGACTGTTTGATCGTTTCAGTACGGCACCGATGCGGGCCATCAGCTCTTTGGGGCTGAAGGGCTTGGAAACATAGTCGTCCACACCCAGCTTAAAGCCCAGAAGCTTGTCATATTCTTCGCTTCTGGCAGTGAGCATGATCACCGGAACCTGGCTGGTTTTACGGATCTGGGATAAGGTTTCAAAGCCGCTCAGCCCCGGCATCATTACGTCCAGAACTACCATGTCAAAAGGATGGGCGGCCAGAAGCTTTAAGGCTTCCTGTCCGTTTACCGCTTCTTCACACTGAAACTGCTCCAGCTGGGCATAGGTGCGCACCAACTTGCGCAGATGGAGATCATCATCAACAATAAGTAAACGCATATCTGTTTCATCCTTTCGTTGATATTCAAAACCATATTTATTGTATCACATATCTTTTGACGGCGAAATCCTTGAGGGGAAAAACTTAACAGAATCCTCACATTTAGAAAATCTTTGGTTTTTTCAGGGAATCTTTGAAATCCTTAAGGGAATGTTTCTTGAAGGAGAAAATGGGCCTGTGCTAAAATGCAGGTAACGGTTCAGGCTGGCGGAAAACAGGGGGAAGATCAGGCGCTGACCTGAAGAGTTATGAAGAAAAGATTAGAGGCGGAAGGAGGAGAAGAGGATGAAAAGAATGAGAAAGGCAGCGCCCATAGCGATGATTATAGGCTTGAATTTGGCGGTTATAGGGCCAGGCCGGATTCCGGCGGCCTTGGCTGCCAGCCCGGAGTTTGCCAGAACGGCCGGGGAGTGGGAAACGCTTAGGGACGACAGGCTGGAATTTAAGGAAATTGCGGATTTGATCCATGAATACAACAATCAGGTGATACAGGATCAAATTTCCTACCGAGAATATAAAGGAGAGAATCAGGATAAAATTTCTCAGGATTACTACGATGCGGCGGAGGAAATCGAAAACCGGATTACAGATCCGGATCCGGAGGAGGCGGGCTACGCAGGGGCGGTGAGCGCTGCTTTAAACAGCAGAATTCAGGCGGAGAACTTGAGAAAGCAGGGAGATGACAATATAGAAGACGGGGAAATTAAACGGCTCGGTTATCTGCAGACTGAGGCAAAGCTGGTAAAGGAGGCTCAGGAGCGGATGATTGATTATTGGACCCAGACATGGCAGCTGCAGCAAACCCGGACTGCCTGGGAGGAGGCAAAGGCCGCCCTTAAATCAGAAGAAATCAAGGTTCAGGCCGGCCTCTCAACAAGAGAAAACCTGCTTTCAGCTCAGGGAAAGGAGCAGGAGGCAAAGGCGGAAATCGAAACGGCTCAGAGTACCCTTGACCTTACCAGACAACAGCTTTGCCTGATGCTAGGCTGGCCCTACGGCGCGCAGGTAGAAATCTGCCAGGTACCGGAGGCAGATCCGGAGGCTGTCGGCAGAATCAATCTCAGTGAAGATGTGGCGAAGGCTTTGGATTCCAGCTATGATTTAAAAATTACCGGACGCCGTCTGGAAAATGCGCGGTCCTCTTCCGCAAGATCCAGCCAGGAGCAAACCTTGAAAAATCAGAGGGAGGCGGCAGCGGGCAGCGTCCGGGAAGCCTATGACCAGCTGCTGCTGGCAAAGACTAATTATGAATCGGCCATCCGGTCCATGAGTACCGCTGAGAATGCGTATGGGTCCGCCCAAAGGAAGGCTCAGGCCGGGCTGCTGGCAGCCAGAGAGCTGGAGACGGAAAAACAGAGCTGGGAGAAAGCGAATTTTGAGAAGCAGAGCGCCGGGCTGGCACTTTTAAAGGCACAGATTCAGTATCAGTGGACTGTAGATGGCCTGGCCTCCGTTACATAGGGGAGGAAGAGCAATGAAGGAAATGAAGCGCGGCTGGAAAAGGGCTGCTTTTCTTGGACTTTTTCTGACATTGGCGTGGAATCATCCGGTGAGAGAGGTATGGGCGGAGGAGACGCAGGCAATTGAATATCAGGATCTGGAAGGGCTGGTTCGTCAGGGAAACCCGGAAATCAGCCAGATGATCCGCTCCCAGGAGGATAGTCTGGCTGATTTCCAGGAAATGTGGGACATTTTAAAATGGGAACAGCTGACTATGGAGCAGGAAGCCCGGGAACGGAAGGACGAGAAGATTCCGGGAGCAGAACTTTATGAGAGCAACGCCCAATCTTTGAAGCTTTCTGCCCGTGCGGTGACCAGGATCATGGAGGGAATGACCGATAAGCGGGCGCTTCGTTCTACGGAGAAAGCGGCTGCCGCAAAAACTCTGGCGGCCAAGAGCTTGATGAGTTCTTATTATCAGCTTCAGCTTCAGGCAGAGGCCAGCCAAATGCGGGCCCAAGCGGCAGAGGCCGCGTTTGAGGGAGCCAGCCGTCAGCTTTCTTTGGGAATGGTTTCACAGGGAGAGGCAGATCAGGCGGAGGATGAGATGAGACAGGCTCAAAACCAGGCGGCCAAGGTCAGGGATCAGGCGGAACAGCTGAAGCGGGACCTTTTGAATATGCTGGGTCTGGCGGACAGAGAACAGGCGGTTGTGATCGGAGAAATTCCTAACCCGGATCTACAAGCGATTGACGCAATTAATTTCCAGGAAGATTTAAAACACGCCATTGGGAATGATCCGGAAGTGCTGAACGCCCGCCATGAACGGGCTCCCGGAACTTCTCAGAAAAAGCAGAGGGCCAGACAGGCGGCGGAAGCGGAAGGAAATGCCCAGGCGGATTTTGCGGCTGCTTATGAAACCTTGATGACGGCCAGAACCGGTTACGATGGAGCGAAAGCAGTTTACGAAGGGAGCCGGATGGCGTGGGAGAGCATAAAAAGGCAGCAGCAGCTGGGGCTTTTAAGCAGGATTCAGTGGCTGGAGGGGCAGGCAGCAGCCCTGGAAGCCAGAGCTGCATGGGGACAGGCTTCCATGAAGCTGCTCCAGGCATATGAAAACTATCAGGGACTGGTTAAGGGACTGACCTGAGAATAAAATCATCTTGCCCCCGGCTTTCGGATGCGTTATACTACAACTTAGGTAACAGTTCAGGACGAAAGGAAGAGGAGCATGAAGCTAATCATTGATGAAGGGCAGATCCAGGTGATCCGCCGTCTGTATGATGTATTCCCAGCAGGGGGAGTAACTACAAATCCAAGTATTCTGGCAAAGGCGGGCCGCCCTCCCTATGAGTCGTTAAAGGAGATCCGGGCGTTGATTGGAAAAGAGGCACAGCTCCATGTTCAGGTGACAGGGGGAACCCGGGAGGAGATGCTTGAGGAAAGCAGGCGCATTCGGAAGGAGTTGGGAGAAAATACATTCATCAAGGTTCCGGTGAATCGAGAAGGTCTGGCAGCGATCCGTCTGATGAAAAAGGAAGGAGCCCTGGTAACGGGGACGGCGGTATACACCCGTATGCAGGCCTACCTGGCGGCAGAGGCCGGAGCGGACTATGTAGCCCCCTATGTAAACCGCATCGACAATTTGGGAGCGGATGGGATTCGGACCACAAAGGATATTCATATGCTTTTTCAGAACAACGGCCTGAAGACTCAGGTTCTGGCAGCCAGCTTCAAGAACAGTCAGCAGGTGCAGGAACTTTGCCTTTATGGAATCGGGGCTGCTACAGTTTCTGCCGATGTGATGGAAAGCCTTCTGAAAAACGACGCGGTGGATATGGCGGTATCGGTGTTCCGGAGAGACTTCGAGGGATTATGCGGTCAGGGAAAGACTATGAAGAACTGCGGTTAGGAGGAGAGAGGCGGAATGAAAACCATGACAAGAACCAGAACGCTGTCGGTTCGTGAAACCGCGCTCTGCGGACTCTTTGCCGCTCTGATTGCCGCCGGGGCGTTTATCCGGATCGACCTTCCGGTACAGCCATTTCCCATGCATTTTACTCTTCAGATTTTCTTTTCCCTGCTGGCAGGACTTCTTCTGGGACCAAGACCAGGAGCCGTCAGCGTGGGAATTTACCTGGCGGTGGGGCTGATGGGAGTTCCCGTATTCGCGGCAGGTGGCGGGCCGGCATATCTGATCCGTCCTACCTTCGGATTTCTGGCCGGATTTGTGCCGGCATCCTGGCTGGCCGGAAAAATCAGCCGGATGGGTAGAAGCCACCCCCTCAGATGGAGCATTGCCGCCTCTGTGATTGGAATGATGTCCTATTATCTGTCCGGAATGGTCTATTTTTATGTGGTCAGCAACTATCTGATTTCCATGCCTGTGACCTGGTGGATGGTTGCGGTTAACTGTTTTTTCCTGACGGCGGCGGGAGATCTGGTGCTTTCCGTTCTGGCTGCAGTGATGGCCCAGCGTCTGAAGCCCGCAGTTGGACAGCTGCGATAGAAAATGAAAGACAGCCCTGTTTTATGTAAATCTACCATAAACAACCGGAGAAATTTTGTCGAAATCCCACAATTATACATTGGCCGAAAATGGGGTATAATATAAGCAACAGTTCAGGACGGCAGGAAAATAAGGGGATTAAGAAGCGCCGCTCCGAACGGTTACGTGGAACTAATAAAGCGGATGAATGATAGAACAGGGTGATGAAATTGTTGAAACAGGGAGACCGGGTACTCTACGAAACTGTGGGAGTATGCCAGGTCAAGAATGTATCCACCCTGGATTTCCTGAAACAAGACAGGCTTTACTATTCCATCTGTCCGGTTTTTCAGAAGGACACGGTCATTTATGTGCCGGTAGATAATGAGAAGGTGAAGATGCGTCCGGTGATGTCAAAGGAAGAGGCGGAAGAATTTATCAGCGAACTGCCTCAGATCGAGGGAATTCAGGCGGAGAATGACAAAGAACGATTCCAGATGTACAAGCAGATGCTGTTTTCCGGAGACCGGAGGGAGTGGGCGGCTATGATTAAAGGGCTTCGCACCCTTCAGAAAAAGCGAATGGAGAAAGGTGCCAGACTGGCAGTGAGGGATCAGGAAGGGATGCGTACCGCCCAAAAGCTGCTTCACGAGGAGCTGGCAGCGGCTCTGGAGATTTTGCCGGAACAGGTTCCGGCTTATATACAGGAGAAGCTGTACGCACTGGGAGAATCTTTACAGAATTGAAAATGGACAAGAACAGGGATTAAAAAGGGGAGTCCGGCAGATGGACTCCTCTTTTTCTGTGAGCGCCTCGGCTATGAGCTATTTCAAAGAACACCGAAGAGGCGGGCGCAGGAGGCGATGAGAAAGCAGAAGGTCAGACCGCAAATGGTGGGAACCAGACAGGCCGCAGCCGTCCATTTCCAGCTTCCCGTTTCTTTTCGGATGGTGAGAAGGGTAGTAGAACAAGGCCAGTGCATCAGAGAAAAGGTCATGGTGCAGAGAGCTGTGACCCAGGTCCACCCATTGGCGGTCAGAAGATCTCGGAGGGCAGCCAGATTCTCGAAGTTTTCCAGATGTCCCTGAGCCATATAGGCCATGACGGCGATGGGAATGACGATTTCATTGGCAGGAAATCCCAGAAGAAAAGCCATGAGAATAACGCCGTCCAGTCCGAAAACCCGTGCAAAGGGGTCCAGGAAAGAGGAAAGGTGAGCGAGGAGACTTGCAGCCCCGATATTTGTGTTTGCCAGAATCCAGATGATCAGTCCCGCCGGAGCAGCTACCGCTGCCGCCCGGCCCAGAACGAAAAGGGTCCGGTCGAAAACAGAGCGGAGAATAACGGATCCCACCTGGGGCCTTCGGTAAGGAGGAAGTTCCAGGGTAAAGGAGGAAGGAAGCCCTTTCAACACAGTTTTGGACAAAAACCAGGAGATCAGGAAGGTCATAAGGATGCCCCACAGAATTAAGAGGGTCAGGACCAGGGTGGAGGCAATGGAGGCGAGAAGACCGGCTGGCTGGCTGATGAGAAACATAGTAATTATGGCGATCAGGGCGGGAAATTTTCCGTTGCAGGGTACGAAACTATTAGTCAGCACCGCAATCAGCCGCTCCCTGGGGGAGTCGACGATGCGGCAGCCGGTGACCCCGGCAGCATTGCAGCCAAACCCCATCATCATGGTCAGTGCCTGCTTCCCGCAGGCACTGCACAGCTGAAACGGACGGTCCAGATTGTAGGCAACCCGGGGCAGATATCCGGAGTCCTCCAGCAAGGTGAAAAGGGGAAAAAAGATGGCCATCGGAGGGAGCATAACGGCTATCACCCAGGATAAGGTCCGGTAAACGCCGTATACACACATCTGAATCAGTACAGATGGAGCTCCAAGAAATATGAGGCCGTTTTCCAGCAGAATCTGTCCTCTTTCAAAAAGGGAAGACAGGACAGCCGAGGGATAGTTGGCTCCGGTGATGGTCAGCCAGAAAATAAAAACCATCAGAAGAGCCATCAGAGGGTAGCCGGTGAGCCGGCTGGTCAGGAGCCGGTCCAGTTTCCGGTCCCGGTCATTGTAATCCGGACGTTTGATATGAACAGCTTTACGGCAGACCAAAGCAGCGTTTTCTACCAGAGCAGAGACAATCCGGTCCTTTAATTCTTCCGGACCAATGCCTTGGCCGGACAGATACTCCCAGGCCCGGGCCATTCCTTCCTTTACCTCCGGCTTCTCCTCCAGAGAAAATCCTAAAAAAGCATCGATTTCCCTGAGAAGGGAGGGGTCCCCCTCCAGCATCCTCAGGGCCAGCCAGGAGACGGGAAGGCGGGAATCCGTATGAAATTTCAGCGCGGGAGAAAGGATAGCCACAGCCCGGCTGATCTCCTCGCCGTAGGAAACCTGCATGGGGAACGGCGAGGGCTTCAGGTCTGCCAGGGCATCCTTGAGGCTGCCCAGGCTTTGCTTGCTGCGCGCAATTGTTCCCACAACGGGTACGCCCAGAGACTCCGAAAGAGAGTTCAGGTCCACATCAATCCCCTTTTTACGTGCCTCATCCAGAAGATTCACACAAACCAGAACGTTGGAAGAGATTTCCAGCGTCTGAAGGACCAGATTCAGATTCCGCTCCAGGCAGGTAGCGTCGCAGACGACCAAAACGCCGTCGGCGCCGCCGAAGCAGAGAAAATTCCGGGCAACCTCCTCTTCGGCAGAATGGGCCATCAGAGAGTAGGTTCCGGGAATATCCGCCAGGATCAGACGTTTTCCATGCCAGAGAAAAAAACGCTGGGCGCTGTCAACGGTTTTTCCGGTCCAGTTTCCTGTATGCTGTTTCCCGCCGGTCAGATTGTTGAACAGAGTGCTTTTGCCGACATTGGGATTTCCGGCTACTGCAATGATCGGAGTTTTCTCCGGTTTAAGCCCTTGTCCTTCCCCCTGCTGGGAAATAACATGAACGTGGCGGCAGTCCTGAGAGCGGATGGCAATGACAGCCCCGCGGATCAGGTAGGCCTTGGGGTCGCCCCATGGACTGGCTCCCAGACATTCCACCTCAGTATCCTTTACCAGACCAAGGTCTAAAAGCCTTCTTCGAATGGTGCCGCAGGAGGAGATATTTAAAACCCGTGCCTTCTGGCCGGGAAGCAGATCGTTTAAACAAAAATGGGAATCATGGTTCATGTTGTTCACCTTGGGATAGAATGGGAATAGGGTTTCTATTCATAGAGTATGGCACCCAAGGGAAATGGTTCCGGAAAATGGACTCAAAATTTGGAAGCATTCCAAAGAATGTCCCGGTTAATGGTTTTATAAAACAGCCGACGGATTTTATCAGGTTCCCGAGTCTGGCTTAAAATCCACATGATCTTTGTAACCGTGGCCTCCAGAGTCATATCGTAGGACTCCAGGAGGCCAAATTCCTTTTTGATATTTTTTCCAACCTCGTATACCGACATATTGCTGCCCTCGTTGGTTACCTGGGTGGTCATGACGACCGTTTTTCCCAGATCGGTCAGACGCTTTACCGCCCGGTAATAGTCGCCGGACTCATAGGAGGGCAGTCCTCCGACACCGAAGGATTCGATGATAACTGCATCGTAGTGTTCCGCCATGTACGTCAGAATGGAGGCATCCATGGACGGAATCAACTTTAAAAGCACTACTTTGGGATTCAGAGAATGGTAAAAACGGACTTGAGCCGCCGCCGGCTTGTCATCCAGATAAAACAGAATATGTTCTTCCTGAATTACGGCGATGTAGGGAAAATTGATGCTGGAAAAAGCATTGTAGCTTTTGGTCCGCTCTTTTTTACCTCTGGTACCGGCAATTACCTTGCCGTCAAATACGATGCTGACTCCATAGGCTCTTTCGCAGGAGGCGAAACGCAGGCTGTCCCCCAGATTGATTCTGGCATCCGTATTTTCCATATCGATGGGCTTCTGGGCCCCAGTGATTACAATGGGTTTTAAGGAATCCTGAATCAGATAGGATAAGGCGGCGGCAGTATAAGCCATAGTATCCGTCCCGTGGCAGATAACAAAGCCGTCGTAGTCCTCATAGTTTTCTTCAATGGCAGATGCGATATCCAGCCAGTGTCGGGGCTGGATGTTGGTACTGTCAATGTTGAAAATCTGCCGGGTATCTACCTGGCAATATTCCCGACAGGAGGGGACGAAAGACAAAAGCTCATCAGAGGTAATGACCGGACGAAGACCATCTGCACTGCGTTTGCAGGCAATGGTGCCGCCGGTTCCGATTAATAGAATCCGTTTCATAAACTGTAAAACTCCTTTGATCATTTGAATGCTCAGGACGGCGCTGTCTTCCTGCCGGTCTGAACTGCTATGTTCATTATATCGGGGGAAAAAGAAAAGCGCAATGACCCTGGTAAAAAATAAAACTGCCGATTGATTTTATATCGATTCATGATAGAATGAGATCAAAGGGGCAAAATAGGAGAGAGGAGGAATCCGGATGGCTGTTTACTACTGGCTGATTGTGTTTGTGGTGATGATTGGAATTGAATTTGCGACGGTATCCCTGACCAGCATTTGGTTTGCGGGCGGAGCTTTTGCAGGATTGATTGTGTCGGCCCTGGGTGGAAGCGTCCGGCTGCAGCTGGGAGCTTTCGTAGCGGTATCTTTTCTTCTGATTTTAATGGTCCGGCCTTTGGCAGGACGGGCTTTAAAGGGGCATAGAACCCGGACCGGCACCGAAAGACTTGTGGGCAGGAAGGTGACGGTACAGGAAAAGATTGATAATGCGGCGGGGACCGGAACTGTGGCGGTAGACGGCCAGATCTGGCTGGCCAGAACCAGTGAAGAAGGAAAAACCTACGACAAAGGAACGGTGGTGGAAATCGAGGCCCTGGAGGGAGCCAAGCTGATGGTTAAGGCGCCCGCAGGAATTTAAAAGGACAAGGAGAGGAGAAAAAGCTTATGTTTCAGGCATTTGGAACGTTCTTAGCAGTGATTGCGATTTTGCTGATTATTTTGCTGGTGCTGTCTTCCTGCATAAAAATTGTACCCCAGGCCAGAGCTCTGGTGGTGGAGCGGCTGGGAGCATATCAGGGAACTTACGGCGTGGGAATCCATTTCCTGATTCCATTGATCGACCGGGTGGCGCGGAAAGTAGATCTGCGGGAGCAGGTGGAGGACTTTCCCCCTCAGCCGGTAATTACAAAAGATAATGTGACTATGCAGATCGACACGGTGGTGTTCTACTATATTACGGATCCTAAACTGTTTGCCTATGGCGTGGAGCGCCCTATTCTGGCGATTGAAAACCTGACGGCCACTACTTTGAGAAATATTATCGGTGATATGGAACTGGACGAAACCCTGACCTCCCGGGAAACCATTAATGCTCGGATGCAGGAATCTTTGGATATCGCTACCGATCCATGGGGAATTAAGGTAACCCGGGTGGAGCTGAAAAATATCATTCCTCCCGCGGCGATTCAGGAGGCCATGGAGAAGCAGATGAAAGCAGAGCGGGAGCGCAGGGAGGCGATTCTGCGGGCCGAGGGCGAGAAAAAGTCCATGATTCTGGTGGCGGAGGGCCATAAGGAGTCTGCCGTTTTGAATGCTGAGGCTGAGAAGGAGGCGGCAATTCTTCGGGCCGAGGCGGAAAAGGAAAAGAAAATTAAGGAGGCTCAGGGACAGGCGGAGGCCATCCGTACCGTACAGATGGCTCAGGCAGACGGAATCCGCTATATTAAAGAAGCGGGGGCCGACCAGGCGGTACTCCAAATCAAGAGTCTGGAGGCGTTTGCAAAAGCTGCGGACGGAAGGGCTACTAAGATTATTATTCCCTCAGAAATCCAGGGAATCGCCGGACTGGTGAAGTCAGTGACGGAAATCGGGACTGAGGAGAAAACAGAAGAGTAAAAATAGATGAAGGTTGCAGGATAACAGTATGAGTGAGAATACGGTAAGCAAAGAGGAGCGGAGAGAAAATCAGATTGTAAGCGGCAATATTTTAGCGCAGCTGCTTCTGTTTTTCTTTCCAATTCTGCTGGGAACCTTTTTCCAGCAGCTATATAACACAGCGGACGCCATGGTGGTGGGCCGTTTTGTGGGTAAGGAAGCCCTGGCCGCGGTCGGAGGAAGCACCAGTACATTGATTAATCTGCTGGTAGGCTTCTTCGTGGGCCTATCCAGCGGCGCAACGGTAGTGATTTCCCAATATTACGGGGCGCAGAAAAAGGATAAGGTTCACTGGGCGGTTCACACCTCCGTGGCCTTTTCGATCATTGCGGGCATTGGGATGACGATTCTGGGAATTATTGGAGCAAGGCCCGCTTTGATGGCCATGAAAACCCCGGATGATGTGATGAACCATGCCATGGTCTACCTGTGTATTTATTTTGTGGGAACCATTCCAAACCTTCTTTATAATATGGGAGCGGGAATTTTAAGGGCTGTCGGCGATTCCAAACGCCCGCTGTATTTTCTGATTGCCAGCTGCTTTACCAACATTTTCCTGGATCTGATGTTGGTAGCGGTATTTCATATGGGAGTGGCCGGAGCCGCCATTGCCACCATCGCTTCCCAGCTGTTAAGCGCTGTTCTGGTGATGGGATGCCTGATGAAGACAACGGATCTTTACCGTCTGGAGTGGAAAATGGTTCGGATTGACCGGAGGATGCTCCAGCGGATTATCCGCATCGGCCTTCCGGCGGGTATGCAGTCGGTGATGTATAATATCTCCAATGTGATTATACAGACCGGGGTAAATGCCCTGGGAACAGATCCCGTGACGGCCTGGGCTACTTACGGAAAGGTGGACGGCCTGTTCTGGATGATTATCAACGCCCTGGGAATCGCCGTAACCACTTTTGTGGGACAGAATTACGGAGCCGGAAGGCTTGACCGGGTTCGCCGGGGAACGGGAGTCTGCATGGGAATCGGCGTGTTCCTGTCGGTAACCGTCAGCGCAGTCATCTGCGGAGGAGGACATCTCCTGATTGACCTGTTTACGACGGACGCCACGGTTCGCCAGATCAGTTTAAGGCTGGTCCGTACTCTGGTACCTACCTATATTACATATATCGCCATTGAGGTTCTTTCCGGTACGCTGCGGGGAGTGGGGGATACCTTAAAGCCTCTGATTATCACCGGCGTGGGAATCTGTCTGGTCCGTGTACTGTGGATTCTGTTTGTCCTCCCTCTCAGGCCGGATATTATAACGGCCGGAGTCAGCTATCCCCTTACCTGGAGCCTGACATCCATCGCTTTTGTGCTTTACTACTATTTCTTCAGCCCATTAAAACGGTGGGATGCCATGCGCCGTATCCGTAAACTTTATTTTAAATTGGCCAGATAAAGGTATAGAAGGCTAAAATCAGGGAATACTCCTGACAGAACGAAGTTTAGCCAGGAGGTAACCTATGACGACGGAAGAAGTGATTTTTCACTCAGTAGAGGAGGTCCAGTCTTTTGTGAATCAGGCCGAGCGCTGGCCTGCGGACGTGGATGTGGCCCTGGGAAGCTGTGTAGTAGACGGAAAGTCTTTGCTTGGGGTCCTCAGTCTGGGAATTCACAAAAAGCTGAGCGTAACAGTTCATGACAGGCCGGGAAAATAAGAACCGGTATAGGCAGACATGATTGAAACGAGGAAAATGTACAAATGATACAAGATATAAAGCCGCGCAGCTTTGACCCTTCCTTCTGCGGCAGGAGGCCTGCGGATGAGGACTATCTGCTGCACTACAAGTACAATAAAGTTATGCTGAAAAAAGAGGGGGATGGATTTTCCATTCCCCGGTTTGGCGATGTAAAAAAAGAAGTATTCCGCCTGGAGGACAAAGTGGAATACCTTTTTTCCATTGATGACAGAGCTTATTTTGGGGTCTGGGAGATGGAGTGCCCGGATTTTACGGATTTGGTTATGGAGGGCCTTCAGATTTTTCAGAATTTTGAACCCATGTATCAGGCTTTTGCGGGAATCACGGGAAGCCAGATTTACCGGTGGCGTCAAAGCCGCAGATACTGCGGCTGCTGCGGCAGTCCTATGGCGCCGGGAAAAACAGAACGCTCTATGGTATGCACTTCCTGCGGCCATACGGAGTATCCGAAAATCAGTCCGGCAGTGATTGTGGCTATTACCAACAAGGACAAGCTTTTAATGTCCAGGTACGCCCACGGAACCTACCGCCGTTTTGCCCTGATTGCCGGATATGTGGAGATTGGGGAGACATTTGAGGACTGCGTCCGCAGGGAGGTGATGGAGGAGGTAGGGCTGAAGGTGAAAAATATCCGTTATTATAAAAGTCAGCCCTGGGCCTTTTCCGATACGGTGATGATTGGCTTTACCGCTGAACTGGACGGGGACGATACCATTCGCCTTCAGGAGGAGGAACTGTCAGAAGCAGGATGGTATACCAGGGAGCAGGTGATTGCCTATGAACCTTGTCTCAGCGTAGGCCACGAGATGATGGCCGCTTTTAAAGCCGGAAAAATCGGCACATAAATCCATAGAGAGGAAAAACGTACATAAAATGAGAGACTATTTGTTGTTTGATTTGGACGGGACGCTGACGGATCCCAAAGAGGGAATTACAAAGTCGGTTCAGTATGCCTTAAACCACTACGGAATCCAGGTGGAAGACTTAGAACGGCTGATACCTTTTATCGGGCCGCCCCTGATGGACAGCTTTCAGGAGTTTTACGGTTTTTCACCGGAGCAGGCAAGAGAGGGCGTCCAGGTGTACCGGGAGTATTTTAGTGAGCGGGGATGGCGGGAAAACCGGGTGTTTCCCGGAATCCCTTCCATGCTGGAGGAGCTGAGGGCGGCAGGCAAGCATCTTTATGTGGCAACCTCAAAGCCGGAGATATTTGCCCTGCGGATTTTAAAGCATTTTGATTTGGAACAATACTTTGACGGCGTAGGAGGCGCGGATCTGGGGGAGAAGCGCTGCCGGAAGGCAGATGTCATCCGCTATCTGCTGGAGAAGGAAGGAATTCCCTGGGAGAGAAAAGAGGAGCGAAATCGTATTCTGATGATAGGGGACCGCAAACACGATGTACTGGGAGCGGCTCAGTTGGGGATTGACTGCGCGGGCGTTCTCTACGGCTATGGAAGCCAGGAGGAGATGGAAGAGAGCAATGCTTTTGCCATTGTGAAAACAGTGGGAGATTTGAAAAATCTGCTGTTGGGAATGTAGCGAATCCATAACAAAAACGGCGTATTTCATAGATATTTTTTCGAAATCATAACTTGAATTTATAATAGCCATTCCTATTAAGTAATTGACAAACGGAAGGGCCGTTGCTATCATTAAATATAACCGTTTAGGATAGCGGGAGAGGAGAGGTGTAAGTATGGATGACAGAATCGTTTTATCTCTTTTAGTGGACAATACGGCGGGCGTACTTGCCCGGGTGGCGGGGCTGTTCAGCCGCCGGGGCTACAATATTGAAAGCCTGACGGTGGGAGTCACTGCCGATCCCCGTTATTCCAGAATGACAGTAGTTTCTCTGGGAGACCAGACGGTTTTGGAGCAGATTAAGAATCAGCTGAACAAGCTGGAAGATGTAAGGGATATTAAGGAGCTGAAGCCGGGGGCTTCCGTGTACCGTGAACTGATGATGGTAAAGGTGAAGGCCAATGCCAATGACCGTCCGGCTATCAGTGCGATTTCCAACATTTTCCGGGCCACCATCGTAGATGTGGGCAAGGATTCGCTGACGGTGATGCTTACCGGAGATCAGTCCAAGCTGGATGCGTTGATTAATCTGCTGGAGGATTATGAGATTCTGGAGCTGGCCAGAACTGGATTGACTGGTCTGGAGCGGGGCGCTGAGGATATCCGCATCCTTCCTTAAAAAAAGATTTCCGGCGGGAAGCCGGCAGAAGCGGAAAGCCCGGAGAAGACGGGCCATTGATTTGGAAAGCTAAGGGGCGTGGCCAAAGGCGGACAGAGAGTCGTCGGTTCTGTCACCTTAACGCGCCGCGGTCCTATAAGGACCTGCGGTGATATACAGAAAAAGGTGTAGGAGGAAAAAAGAATGTCTACAAAGATTTACTATCAGGAAGATTGTAATTTGTCACTGCTGGAAGGCAAGACCATTGCTATCATCGGCTACGGAAGCCAGGGACACGCGCATGCCCTGAACCTGAAGGAATCCGGATGTAACGTAATCGTAGGACTTTACGAGGGAAGCCGTTCCTGGAAGAAGGCTGAGGAGCAGGGATTTACGGTGTATACCGCCGCTGAAGCCGCAAAGAAAGCGGATATTATCATGATTTTAATTAATGATGAGAAGCAGGCCGCGATGTACAAGGAGTCTATTGAACCCAATCTGCGCCCTGGCATGATGCTGATGTTCGCTCACGGCTTTGCTATCCATTTTGGACAGATCGTTCCGCCTAAGGATGTGGATGTTACCATGATCGCTCCCAAGGCTCCCGGACATACTGTAAGAAGCGAATATATGAGAGGAAGAGGAACTCCCTGCCTGATCGCAGTGCATCAGGACGCTACCGGCAAGGCAAAAGACCTGGCAATGGCTTATGGACTGGCTATTGGAGGCGCAAGAGCAGGGTTGCTGGAGACCACTTTCCGGGTAGAGACTGAGACCGACCTGTTTGGTGAGCAGGCGGTTCTGTGCGGCGGTGTATGCGCGCTGATGAAGGCTGGATTTGAAACTTTGACCGAGGCTGGTTATGCTCCTGAAAACGCATATTTTGAATGTATCCATGAGATGAAGCTGATCGTAGATCTGATCTATGAGAGCGGATTTGCCGGCATGAGATACTCCATCTCCAATACCGCTGAGTATGGCGACTATATCACCGGTCCCAAGATCGTTACAGATGAGACCAAGAAGGCTATGAAGAAAATTTTGGCAGATATTCAGGACGGTTCCTTTGCCAAGGAGTGGCTGCTGGAGAATCAGGCGGGCTGCCCCCACTTTAACGCTATGAGAAAGAGAGAGGCTGAGCAGCCTCTGGAACAGATTGGAAAGAATCTGCGCAAACTCTATAGCTGGAACGACAGTGACAAGCTGATTAACAACTAAAGATAACGGTTCAGGACGGTACAACTAAAACGATTTCCGAACATAACAAAACATCCGGTTTCATGGAGCTTCTCCAAACCGGATGTTTTTGTTACGAGCACTTAGCGCCTGTATTTTAGGCGCTTACGTGGGATACATGCAGAGTACTTGGCGAGGTCTTTTCGAGCCTAGTACGAAGCATTGTTACGAGCACTCAGCGCCTGCAATCTTTACTGGGGATAATGAAATTCCGTAATCCCAATTACGTCATAGACATCTTTGCCTAAAACGATATAGGCGCCTTCTGGGTCGCCAAAAAGGGCGGTGTCATCGACAATGACAATTTTGTCCGGGTCGGCTTCACCGACAGCCTTCAGAAGCTCATCGGTGTACAGGGTTTTCAGACCTATGGCATCCAGATCGTCCAGATCCTCCAGTACCGTGGTTTTATCTCCCTGAAATACAGTGACCGGGTAGCTGCAGATCATATCCAGATATTCGGTGGTCAGTCCGGTAGTAATCTCCATCTGAGCGGTGGAGGCGGCGGAGCGGAAGAGCGCTTCGTTTAAATCCTCTTCGTCTTCTTCAGAGGAAACGGAGGTCGGAGCCTGAGCGGTCTGAGGTCCGTTGGCGTCTGTTTCAGCCTCTGTTTCAGAAGCCGATGAGGATGCTGCCGTGGAAGAGGCCTCCGTCGTTTTAACTGCGGTCATCTTGGAAACGGAAGAGCCTGCCAGGGAACAGCCGGAAAGGGCCGCTGTAGTACAAATCGTTGCTATGATCCAGTAAAGTTTCATGATTCAATTTCTCCTTTGCTTATGATTCCAATCATTTTGATCATAGCAGTCCGGGCTTTAAATAGCCTTCAGAGAACCTAAAGATTCCTTTAGGTTTCGGAAAAATCCGCCGGTGGAAGAGTAATGCAAAAGCAGGTAGACCAACAGGAACAGTCCAGAAGAGCAATTTTTCCTCCATGGAGCTCCACGATTTTTTTGACGATGGACAGTCCCAGACCAGAGCCGTGATTTCCAGAGCGGGCCTGGTTTCCGGTAACGAAGGGGTCAAAGAGGGACTGACGGATATTCTGGGGGATACCGCTTCCGTTGTCCCCCAAAAGCAGCTGGAGATAGCCGTCCAAGACACGGACCGATACCCACAAAGTGGTTCCCGGAGGATTGTAGGACAGCGTATTCTGTACTAAATTTTCCATGCAGCGGATCAGAAGCTGACGGTCCGCCATTACATACATGGTGGAATCGGGAATATCTGCTTCCAGCGGGTAGCCGGCCAGTTCCAGTTCCTGATAGCGTCCCGCAAAATATTCCCGGACCAGACCGCACAAATCCACCCGGCTTAAGTGGATGGGCATGGCAGGATGATCCAGCCGGCTGTATTCGTGAAGCTGGGAGAGCAGACTGCTGATTTGCCGGGATTTTTGAACCAGAGTATCCAGACAACGCTGCTGCTCCTGTCCGGACAGCATTCCGTCTCTCAAGGCGCAGGCATAGCCGCTGATAACGGCGGCCGGGGTTTTTAAGTCGTGGGAAATGTCCGCCATCAGCTGCCGGCGGCTTTCGTCCAGCTGCTGCCTCTGATATTCGCTTTCACGAAGACGCTCCTCCATTTGCAGAAAATTACGGGCAATACCGGCAAATTCCGCAGGCCCGTGATAGGCGTCCAGATGACTGTCTTTTCCCTGGGAGAGGCTGAGAATGGCCTGATTCAGGGGCTCCAGAAGAGATTTCGTCTTTTCCGTCAGCTTCCTTATGCAGAAAGCTGCAGCCAATAGACAGGCGGGAATGGCCAAAAGCCAGATTCGGTTCCAAAAATGGTAAACGCGCTGGTAGCCCTCGATTCCCGTATTACGGAAAAAGAAAACCATCTGACGGATTTCGCCTTCCGGGTTTTGGTATCTGGTACGGAAAATCAGGCGTCCGGATTCGTCCTGCCCTTTTAGATACTGAAATTCCTGAGGAGTGAAGGAACTTCGGCCGGTGGCGATGGTACCGGAGAGCACATTCAGTTCCTGATCCAGAAAAAGATAACCGTCAATGACGGTTTCGCCCTGTTGTCCGAACTTCAGCTGAGTGATCAGGTACTGACCGTTGGGAGAGGATTCCGGAAGATTGGCAATTGCCAGGGATGTGTCCGAATCATAGCGGGGAATACACGCCAGCTCTCCTGGAGTAAACTGCGCCGGAAGATTTTCACCGGAAGAGTACAGCAGATTTCCGGTGGAATCCGCGATGATGAAGCCGGAGCCGGGACCCAGGTAATAGGAAGTGCTCAGGCTGTCTAATTGTCTGTCTTCCAAGGTTTGGGCTTTGAGCTTTAAGGACTCCGGATCCGGTATAGGAGCCGCATGGCGGGCATAGGAGCAGTAAATCAGATAGATTCCCAGAAAAATGAACAGAACTGCCCCTATAAACATCAGATAATTAAAGGCCAAGAGCTGGAAGAAGCTTTTGGCCTCGGGAAATTTACGGGATGTACTCAATTTTATATCCAAGCCCCCTGACTGTCTGAATATAGCGGGGACTTTTTGAATCCCCCTCAATCTTTTCTCTCAGATTGGAAATATGGACCATCATAGTTTTATCATCGCTCTCGCAGTATCCGGAGCCAATACTTTCGTAAAGCTGGGATTTGGTGAAAACCCGGCCCGGATGCTCCATCATCTGCGCTAGGATCTTAAATTCCGTAGCAGTTAAATCGATGGGAGTTCCGTCTTTTTCAAGAGTCATACGGCCAAGATCCAGGCGGAGCGGGCCAAGACAGAGAACTTTTGCGGAATGGGCTGAAGAAGCCGCGCCTCCCAGCTGATAAAAGCGGCGCAGGGCGGAGCGGACATGAGCCACTACCTCCAGAGGATTAAATGGTTTGGTCAAATATCCGTCTGCTCCCAGATCCAGTCCCAGGATTTTTTCACAGTCCTGGTCTTTGGCGGTAAGGAAGAGGATGGGGATGGAGCTAAAGGAACGAATTTCCCGTGTAAGGGTATAGCCATCCATTTCCGGCATCATGATATCCAACAGCGCAAGGTCTATCTTTTGCCGGCGGAGAATCTCAAGTGCCTGGATTCCGTTGGCGGCAGTTTGTACCTGGTAGCCGCTGCTTTTTAAGTACAGCTCCAGCAGAGCGCGAATGTCGGGATCGTCCTCTGCGATTAAGATCATATGGGACATGAATGGAACTCCTTTCTGAGTGTCTGCCCTCTCATTCTAACATAGATTTCTTGAAATGGCGAGAAATTCCGAAAAAAGAAATAATCTGTCAAAATTGACAAAATTAGACAAATTTTCAAAAAGCGTTGACAACATATAGGGAATGAAGTAGACTAAAACCAATGAAGAGAAGGCGATCAATGATCAGACATTCCATAAAACAGAATGCTCAGGATTTAAAGGCATGGATTGCGGTGGGACTATTCTATTTGCTGCTGGCGGCGCTGGGGCATGGATGTCCTATACGCTGGCTGACAGGGATTCCATGTCCGGGCTGCGGTCTTTCACGGGCTTACCTTGCACTTTTAAGCGGAAATCTGAAGGGGGCTTTTGTCTTTCATCCCCTTTTTTGGGCAGTGCCGCTTCTGGTTTTTGCTGCTTTGTGGAGAGGGCGGAAGGGGGAAAAAACTGCCAGGCTATTATTGATCTGTCTGGGTGCTGCTTTTTTGCTGGTATATATCTGGAGGCTGGCATCAGGGGATCCGTACATGGAGATTTCTGTCGATCAAAGTTTGCATTTTCAGATCTTGAGAACGATCGGAGACGTTCTTTTCGGATTACATTAAGGAACTAGGGTTCCATAAACGGAGGGTAAGAATATGAAACAGAGAAGCTTTGTGGTCTATCTTTTGCTAAACATCGTTACCTGCGGAATCTATGGGATTTATTTCTGGTATGTCTTCACAGAAAATCTTAACCAGATTTGCGCGGAAAAGGTGCCGAACGATAAACCCAGTATGAATTACATCCTGGTGCTGCTGCTGTCCATTGTAACCTGCGGCATTTTTTACTATTTCTGGCTTTACCAGCAGGGAAACCGTATGCTGGATGCCTCCAGGGGATATGGAAGAGAATTTCATGAAACGGGTACAACCTACCTGATGTGGTGCCTTTTCGGTATACTTCTTTGCGGAATTGGTTCATTATACGGAACTTATCTTGTGATCCGCAATATGAATACGCTGATTGGGGAGTACGGCCGCGAACACGGAATGGCCGTGTCATAATATTTAGAATGAATGTAATGGATGGGCTGTCGGTCGACAGCCCATTTTAATTATGGAAACACTGCACATGAAACGGCAGATGCTTAATACAAAAACTCCAGAAAAGTTTTCAGTGCCATAGCCTGATTGGCCGGATGATAGGCGAAACCAATGGTACGGCGGGGGATGGGAGGCTTTAAAGGCAGCTCCACCAGAAGACCGGAGTCCAGTTCCTTTTGAACCAGCTCCCGGATCACACAGCCGATTCCAAGGCCGATTTTGGCAAATTCAATCAGCAGGTCCATCGTGCTGACTTCCAGAATCTGTCGGGGATAAATGCCGCTTTCGGACAAGTACTCGTTTACATGACGTCTGGTCATGTTGCTTTCATCCAACAGCATAATATTGCCGGTGTTGAAAACATCGGTGTCTTTTCCTTCCCGAAGATAAAGATTCTCCAGATAATTCTTTGTGGAGACAAAAACATCCTGAATATCCATAACCGGTATAAAGGCCAGGTCTTTGCGGGACGCCGGCTCCGCTACCAGTCCCAAATCCAGCTTTTGCTGCTCCAGGCGGTCCAGCGTCTGGCCGGTAGACTGGCTCTCTATCGTTACTTTCATGTGTGGGTATTGGTCAATAAAGGTTTTTAAATATGGAAGAAGGACATATTTGCACAGCGTGGTGCTGACGCCGATCCGCAGATGGCCGATATCGAACTCCTGGATACGGCGCAGCTCCTGTTCCCCCCGTTCCAAAGCCTCAAAGGCGTCCCGAGTGTGTTGATAGAGAATTTCACCTTCCGCCGTCAGCTGCACGCCTCTGGAACTTCTGGTAAAAAGGGAGAGCCCAAGGGAATCCTCCAGTTTTCCGATAGCCTTTGAAATAGCCGGCTGGCTGATGTAGAGCTCTTTGGCGGCCCGGGAAATATTGCCGGCCTTAGCCACCTCGTAAAAGATCTTATACTGTGAAAGGTTCTGCTCCATACTCTAAAACTCCTTCCTGGGGGAAGCCGTAACAACCGTTCGGACGGCGGGCAGATGGGAAAAACAGGACCTTAAACTTGCTTGTCAACAGGATTGTATTTCCATCTGTATATGATATGTCCGGGTTATTACAGCACATAACCTGCCTTCATGGATACCATTCATATTATGTATTTTTATTATAACAATACTTATGCTAAAATGTAAAGCACAGATCATTTTTTATATGGTACCTGGAGCATGAAGTGAGGGACCATCCGGTATCATAGGGGAGAAGAACCTTCGCCCCCGTATTTTTATATAATCAAGGAGGAAAAAAGAATGGGAATGACGATGAGCCAGAAGATTTTGGCGGCCCATGCAGGACTGGATCAGGTAAAGGCAGGACAGTTAATTGAGGCTGAGCTGGACCTGGTTCTGGGAAATGATATTACATCGCCGGTGGCAATCCACGAGATGGATAAGATGAACCGCCAGGAGGTATTTGATAAGGATAAAATTGCTTTGGTAATGGACCATTTTATCCCCAATAAAGACATTAAATCAGCGGAAAACTGCAAGTGCTGCCGGGATTTTGCATGTAAGCATGAGATAACCAACTATTTTGATGTAGGTCAGATGGGCATTGAGCACGCTCTGCTTCCGGAGAAAGGATTGGTAGTAGCCGGCGATTTGGTGGTTGGCGCAGATTCTCATACCTGTACTTACGGAGCTTTGGGGGCTTTCTCCACCGGTGTGGGAAGTACGGATATGGCTGCCGGCATGGTGACGGGCAAAGCATGGTTTAAGGTACCCTCCGCTCTCAAATTTGAGCTGGTTGGAAAGCCATCGAAGTGGGTCAGCGGCAAGGATGTGATCTTACATATTATCGGAATGATCGGAGTGGACGGAGCTCTTTACAAATCGATGGAGTTTACCGGAGAGGGAGTAAAGAGCCTGACAATGGATGACCGCTTCACCATCTGCAATATGGCCATTGAGGCTGGCGGAAAGAACGGAATCTTTCCTGTGGATGAGCAGACCATCCGGTATATGAAGGATCATTCGATCCGTCCTTTTAAGACCTATGAGGCAGATCCGGATGCGGAGTATGAGGCTACCTATGTGATTGACCTTTCGGAATTGAAGCCGACGGTTTCCTTCCCCCATCTTCCTTCCAACACCAGGACCATTGACCAGGTGGGAGAGGTGAAGATCGACCAGGCGGTAATCGGCTCCTGCACCAATGGACGAATTGATGATATGCGGATTGCGGCGGAGGTATTAAAGGGAAGGAAAGTAGCGAAGAACGTGCGCTGCATTGTGATTCCTGCGACACAGGCCATTTATCTGCAGGCTATGAAGGAAGGACTGCTGGAGATTTTTATTGAAGCGGGAGCGGTGGTCAGCACCCCAACCTGCGGCCCCTGTCTGGGCGGATATATGGGAATTCTGGCGGCGGGAGAGCGGTGTATCTCCACAACCAACCGAAATTTTGTAGGCCGTATGGGCCATGTGGATTCGGAGATCTATCTGGCAAGTCCGGCGGTAGCGGCGGCCAGCGCGGTGGCGGGAAAAATTGTTTGTCCCTGCCAGCTGGATGAACAATAAGGAGGATAGGGAATTATGAAAGCATGCGGACATGTATTTAAATATGGAGACAATGTAGACACAGATGTGATTATCCCCGCCAGGTATTTGAACGCTACCCAGGGCGAGGAACTGGCAAAGCACTGTATGGAGGACATTGATAAGGAGTTCATTCACAAGGTAAAGAAAGGGGATCTGATTGTAGCTAATAAAAATTTTGGCTGCGGCTCCTCCAGGGAACACGCTCCTTTGGCCATCAAGTGCGCTGGGGTCAGCTGCGTTATCGCAGAAACTTTTGCAAGGATTTTTTACCGCAATTCCATCAATATCGGCCTTCCAATCATTGAGTGTCCGGAAGCAGCAAAATCCATTGAGGCCGGAGATGAGGTAGAGGTGGATTTTGATACCGGAGTTATTACCAATAAGACCAAGGGTGAGATTTATCATGGACAGTCCTTCCCTGAATTCATGCAGAAGATTATCTCCGCCGGAGGGCTGATCAACTACATCAACGGTCAGTAGGGCAGATGTGCCGGGAAGAGGATTCCTGAGAACCGGACTCCATCCGGAGAGCCAGACGGATGAAGGCCTCCATTTCCCGGCTGACCCATTTGTCCTTGTGATAGACGATCTGTTTCCAGATATCCGGCGTAAATCCGGGAACTTGAATCTGGGAGAGAGTACCTTTTGCAAGGTCCTCACGGACCGTGAATTCCGGCAGAAAGGATATTCCGGCTCCGGTTTTTAAGAGCTGGATAATGAATTCCGTGTTCCCGATTTCCAAAAAAGGCTGAGCTTCCAGACCAAGAGATGCCAGATGCTGCTCCAGAATGGAGCGGTAGCTGGCATTTTTTTCAGTGAGGATCAGAGGATGGCGGATTAACTCCCAGAGCGCCAGGGTTTGCCCAGCCAGAGGGCTGTCTGCGGAGGTGACGAATATGACCCGGTCCGGCTCGTCCAGGGCTTTAATCCAATGCGGATGGAAGAGGCGCTTGTCCAGAAGAAATACCAAATCCAGTTCGTTGCGGTTCATCCACTCCAGCAGAAGATCCGGGCTGTCAGTGCGGATGGAGATGGAAACCTGAGGGTGGAGACGGTGATACTGTCCGATCAGTCCCGGAAGGATGGAAGCGCAGACAGATTCGATGGCACCGATGCGCAGCTTGCCTGTAAGCACATCGGATTCCTTTAGGGCGTATTTGACCTGGGATAAGTCGGTCATCAGACGACTTGCGTAACGGCTGAAAACTACTCCCTGATGAGTCAGGGTGACTTTCTTTCCGATGCGGTCGAAGAGGCGTACCCCCAGCTCCTTCTCCAGCTGACGGATTTGAATGGTAACTGCCGCCTGGGTATAGCCCAAAACCGATGCTGCTTTGGAAAAGCTTCCCTGCTTGGCGATTTCCAAAAAGGTGTTGATTTCACGAAATTCCATGGGATTCTCCTATAAAAAAAATTTAACTATATCTTAAAAACGTTAAATTTTACATTGATTCGCCTCTATGCTACACTAGATACAGAGAAAAATCAATGGGAAGGAGCCATTTCACATGACGAAAGAAGACCAGCGCTATGGCGCTTATGTGCAGATCTTAAAGGAGGAGCTGATTCCGGCGATGGGATGTACAGAGCCGATCGCCTTAGCCTACGGCGCGGCGGTAGCCAGAGACATTCTGGGAACTGTGCCGGAGAGGGTAACAATAGGTGCCAGCGGAAGCATCATTAAGAACGTAAAATCCGTGATTGTGCCGAATACGGGCCATTTAAAGGGAATTCCCGCCGCCGCCGCCGCCGGGATCGTGGCAGGGGATGCTTCCAGGGAATTGGAAGTGATCGCCAGCGTTTCCCCGGAGCAGGTGGAAAAAATCCGTGAATTTTTGGATCAGGTTCCTATTGCGGTGGAGCACATCGACAATGGACCTACTTTCGATATTGTGGTGACAGTTTATAAGGGACAGGATGAAGCAAAAGTCCGCATTGCCAATTTCCACACGAACATTGTCCGCAAAGAGAAGAACGGGCAGGTGCTTTTGGACATTCCGGTAAAGGAGGACAGTGAGGAGGGCCTGACGGACCGCAGCCTTCTCACCATGGAAGGAATATGGGATTTTGCGAACACAGTTGATGTGGAGGATGTGCGGGAAACCCTGGAACGGCAGATGAAATATAATATGGCTATTGCCGAAGAGGGCATGAAAAATGACTATGGCGCGAACATTGGCAAGGTTTTAAAGGATACCTGGGGGGATGATATCCGTACCAGGGCCAAGGCTATGGCAGCCGCAGGATCCGACGCGAGAATGAACGGCTGCGAGCTTCCGGTGATTATCAACTCCGGCAGCGGCAACCAGGGAATTACCGCCTCTGTGCCGGTCATTGTTTACGGACGGGAGTTGGGAGTATCGGAGGAAAAGCTGCTTCGGGCTCTGGTTCTTTCCAATCTAACTGCGATTCATCAGAAGACGGGAATCGGCCGTTTGTCCGCTTACTGCGGCGCGGTGAATGCCGGAGCGGGAGCAGGAGCAGGAATCGCTTATCTTTGCGGCGGAGGTTATAAGGAAGTGATTCATACGGTAGTGAACGCGCTGGCGGTGGTATCCGGAATCGTCTGTGACGGAGCCAAAGCTTCCTGTGCGGCGAAAATCGCTTCCGCAGTTGATGCAGGAATTTTGGGCTACAACATGTATATCCGGGGACAGCAGTTCCTGGGAGGAGACGGTATTGTCACCAAGGGCGTGGAGCGAACGATTGAAAACGTCGGCCGCCTTGGAAAAGAGGGTATGCGTGAGACCAATGAAGAGATCATTAAAATTATGATCGGCGAATAGAAAAATCCGGCTTTCAGGAGAGTGAGAAGCTCTTTTGAAAGCCGTTTTTTATGCTGTGTTTACCTGAATTTTTGGGTATGGCCTAGGCAAAAGACTGAAAATTTGTTATAATGAAACAGCAAAGCTTTTCATTTCAGAAATAAGACGGGAGGGATTTGTGATGGCAGAAGCAGAAAACCGCAGCGTCCATGAAGCATATGAGGAAAAAAAGATCGGGGAAGTGCAGATTGCAGATGAGGTAGTGGCGATTATTGCTGGGCTGGCGGCTACGGAAGTGGAAGGAGTAGCTTCCATGGCGGGAAATATTACCAATGAGCTGGTGGGCCGGCTGGGCATGAAGAATTTGAGTAAGGGAGTTAAGGTGGATGTGACGGAAGATCATGTATCTGTCGACATTTCCCTGAACATCCGTTTCGGATATAATATTCCCCAGGTAAGCGAGACTGTTCAGGAAAAGGTCCGGAACGCCATCGAGAGTATGACCGGACTGACCGTTCTGGACGTAAATGTGCGGATTGCCGGCGTCAGTATGGAAGAAGCCGGCTGATCTTCATAAAAAGGACGGATGGCGGAGGCTGCAGGCAGGGTTGCTGCCTGCGGCTATTTTTGTCAGATCCGATATAACTGTTTATAGAAAATTCATTGTTTTTATACATGAGGTTTGGTATAATACCAAAGAACAAGGTCTGACAGCGCCTAGGAGCGCTGAGGATAAAGGAAAGGAAAAACAGATAACATGACCAGAAGAGAAGCGCGTGAACATTGTTTTAAGATGCTGTTCTCTGCAGACTTCTACCCGGATCGAGAAGAAGCAAAGGAGCAGCTTGCGCAATATGCGGACGGTCCTGAAGAGGACGAGACTGATGAGGAGGGACACCTGACCGTCCTTCATAAAGCAGATTTAAGCACTGAGGATGCAGAAAGCCTGGAGAAACGCGTATCGGCTATAATGGACCGGATACCGGAGATTGACAGCCAGATTGACCGGGTAGCCGCCGGCTGGAAAACCCGTCGTATGGGAAAAGTAGAGCTTACTATTTTGCGGCTGGCGCTCTACGAAATGAATTGGGACGATTCTATTCCGGATAAGGTGGCCATTAACGAGGCGGTGGAGTTGGCAAAGAAGTTTGGAGGAAAGGATTCACCGGCCTTTGTTAATGGAATTTTGGCTCGTTTTGCGGTTCCCTTAAAGGAAGAGGGCGCCGGAAAGGACAATGCCGGCAAAGAAGACGAAAGCAAAGCTTCCGGGACTCCGGAAGCATAAGGCGGCGGAATTATGGGGAATATTTATACAGTATCCCAGGTGAATTCCTATATTAAGAGCATGTTTGCCCAGGATTTTGCGCTGAATAAGATATCGGTTAAAGGAGAGATATCGAATTGTAAGTACCACCCATCGGGCCATATATATTTTACCCTGAAGGACGGCGGCTCCCAGATTGGGGCCGTTATGTTTTCCTCACAGAGACTGAATCTGAAGTTTCGTCTGGAAGAGGGGCAGCAGGTGGTGGTACAGGGAACCATCGACGTCTACGAGAGAGACGGCCGTTATCAGCTGTATGCCAGACAGATCACCCGGGAAGGAACGGGGGATCTTTATCTAAGATTTGAGCAGCTGAAGCAGGAATTGGAAGAGATGGGGATGTTTGATGGCAGTTATAAGCAGCCCATTCCCAAATACGCCAGGCGGGTGGGAATTGTGACCGCCTCTACCGGTGCGGCGATCCGGGATATTATGAATATTTCTGCCAGACGGAATCCATATGTCCAGCTGGTGCTTTACCCGGCGCTGGTTCAGGGAACAGAGGCGAAGTACAGCATTGTCCGGGGGATCGAAACTCTGGACGCAATGGGTCTGGATGTGATTATTGTGGGACGGGGAGGAGGATCCATCGAGGATCTGTGGGCTTTTAATGAGGAAATGGTGGCCCGGGCGATTTTTAACTGTTCCACGCCGATTATTTCCGCGGTGGGGCATGAGACGGATGTGACCATAGCGGATTATGTGGCGGATTTGAGAGCGCCTACGCCGTCAGCGGCTGCGGAACTGGCAGTTTTCGATTACAGCCAGTTTGAGGCTAAATGCCAGCTGTATCAGAGAACTTTGGAGCGGACGATGAAAAACCGGCTGGAACGGGTTCGCTATCGGTTGAATCAATGCCGGTTAAAATTAGAGCTATATCATCCCAGCCGGGTGATTAATGAAAAAAGACAAAGGCTGGCGGATTTGGAGAGCCGTCTGACGAGAGTGATGTCTAAGCGTCTGGAGGCTTACCGCCACCGCCTGGCCCTGGATTCTGGGAGGCTTCAGGCATTGTCCCCTCTGGCTCAGCTGGGCAGGGGATATTCCTTTGTTACGGGCAGGGATGGAAAAAGGCTGGATTCTGTGAAACAGGCCGCAAAGGGAGATCAGCTGCGCATTGAGCTGCGGGATGGTACCATTGTGGCAAAAGCGGAGCAGATCAGCCATCGGGAAGGAGTGAAATCCACATGACAGAGGTTCAGGAAAAATCCGTCGGGGAACCGGAACAGATGGGAATTGAAGAAACCTTTGAGGCTTTGGAAGGAACCATTAAGAAACTGGAGGACGGAAGCGGAAGTCTGGAGGAGGCTTTCGCCAGTTTCGAGGAGGGAATGAAGCTGGTGAAAAAGCTTAACGGCCAGATTGAAAAAGTAGAAAAACAAATTGTAATATTGAGTGAGGGTGAAGGAAATGAATGATATGGAATTTAAGGAAGAACTGTCTGCTCGGACAAAGGAAGTGGAAGATCTGGTACGGTCATATCTGCCGGAGGAGAAAGGAAGCCAGAGGACGGTTTTAGAAGCCATGAACTATAGTATGAAAGCGGGAGGAAAGCGGCTGCGTCCGCTCCTTATGCAGGAGACATGCCGCCTGTTTGCGGGTGAAGTCCTTCCTTCCGTAGTTCCTTTTATGGCTGCCATTGAGATGATTCATACTTCTTCTTTGGTACATGATGATCTGCCCTGTATGGACGACGACCGTTTAAGGCGGGGAAAGCTGAGCACATGGGCGGAGTATGGCGAGGACATTGCGGTTTTGGCTGGGGACGCTCTTTTAATCTATAGCGTAGAAACGGCGGCCAAGGCTTTTGAGACTGCCGGGGATGAAGACGATCTGCGGCGGATTGGAAAAGCCATAGGAATCCTGGCAGGCAAAACGGGAATTTATGGAATGATCGGCGGACAAACCGTAGATGTGGAATTGGCCGGAAGCGCGATCCCCAAGGATAAGCTGGACTTTATCTATCGTTTAAAGACCGGCGCCTTGCTTCAGGCTTCTATGCTGATCGGCGCTGTTTTAGGCGGAGCGGCGGATGAAGACTGCAAAATTGTGGAGCGTCTGGCGCTGAATTTGGGCCTGGCTTTCCAGATCCAGGATGATATTTTGGATGTGGCCGGTGATGAGGCGGAAACCGGAAAACCGGTGGGAAGCGATGGGAAAAACTCCAAGACTACCTATGTGACCCTGGAGGGAATCGACAAGGCGAAGGAAGATGTGAAGGCTTTGTCTCAGAAGGCGATTGAAGATTTGGGAGAACTTCCGGGCACCAATGAGTTTTTGGAGCAGCTGATCCGGGCCTTGGTCAGCCGGAGAAAATAGGCACATCAGGAGAAGGGAAGCCCTGGGGGCTTAAGGAATGGTACCATGATATTGGAGCGAATTAAAGGAGCGGAGGACTTAAAAGAGCTGTCCCCCGATGAAATCGGCATACTGGCCCAGGAAGTCCGTAGTTTTTTGATTGAAAAAATCAGTCATACCGGAGGGCATCTGGCATCCAATTTAGGGGTAGTGGAGCTGACCATTGCCATTTTTCTCTCCTTTCATCTTCCGGAAGATAAGATCATCTGGGATGTGGGTCATCAGTCCTATACTCACAAGATTTTGAGCGGCCGGATGGAAGAGTTTGACGAACTGCGTCAGTTTGGAGGCCTAAGCGGTTTTCCTAAGCGCAAGGAGAGTCCTTATGACTCTTTTGATACAGGACACAGCTCCACTTCTATTTCTGCCGGTCTGGGTATTGCCCAGGCCCGGGATATTTTAGGGAAGGATTATAAGGTGGCGGCCATCATCGGAGATGGGGCCCTGACCGGCGGCATGGCCTACGAGGCGCTGAATAACGCAGCCAGGATGAAGAAAAATTTCATCATCATTCTCAATGACAATAAGATGTCCATTTCAGAGAATGTAGGAGGCATGTCCAAATATTTAAACGGCCTGCGGACAGGAAGCGGTTACAATGATTTAAAGAAAAATGTAGCGGACGCCCTGGAACGGCTTCCGGTGCTGGGAGCTCCGATCATCGACAAGATTAAACGGACGAAAAACAGTATTAAGCAGCTGTTTATCCCCGGAATGCTGTTTGAAAATATGGGGATTACGTATTTGGGCCCGGTAGACGGCCACAATGTTCAGGCCCTTTGCAAGGTTTTAAAGGAGGCCCAAAAGCTGGATCACAGCGTTCTGGTTCACGTATTGACCAGGAAGGGAAAAGGATATGGGCCGGCAGAGAAATATCCCTCCCGGTTTCATGGAGTGGATCCCTTCGATATTGCCACAGGCAAGCCTTTGAAGGAGAAGCAGTACCCAAGCTATACCCAGGTGTTTTCACGCAAGATCTGTCAGCTGGCCAGAGAGCATAAGGAATTGGTAGCGGTAACTGCTGCGATGCCGGATGGGACCGGCCTGTCTGCTTTTGCGAAAGAATTTCCTGACCGCTTCTTTGATGTGGGAATTGCGGAGGCTCACGCAGTTACCTCTGCAGCAGGTATGGCCGCGGCAGGACTGAAACCGGTGGTAGCGGTGTATTCCTCCTTCCTTCAGCGGGCTTATGACCAAATTCTTCACGATGTCTGTATTCAGAATCTGCCTGTAATCCTGGCGGTGGACCGGGCCGGTCTGGTGGGAAGCGACGGAGAGACACATCAGGGGATTTTTGATTATTCTTATCTGACTTCAATCCCCAATATGAGCGTGATGGCACCGAAAAACTTGTGGGAACTGAGGGCTATGCTGGAATTTGCGGTGGATTACAATGGCCCGATTGCTATCCGCTATCCCAGGGGACAGGCTTACCGGGGATTGAAGGAATTTATGAATCCCATTGTCTACGGACAGGGAGAAATGCTTTTTGAGGAGCAGGATATTGCTCTTTTGGCGGTGGGCAGCATGGTAAGCACAGCGGAGCATATCCGGGATAAGCTGAAGGCAAGAGGGTTTCAGTGCAGTCTGGCAAACGGCCGTTTTGTCAAGCCCTTCGATGCCCGCCTGGTGGACCGCCTGGCCCATGGACATACCCGCATTGTAACGTTGGAGGAAAACGTGCTTCAGGGGGGCTATGGGCTGGCAGTGACGGCCTATATTCACCGGCGTTATCCACAGATCCGTGTGATGAATGTGGCACTGCCCGACGCCTATGTGGAACACGGCAATGTGTCGGTGCTTCGGGCGGAATTGGGGATAGATAGTGATTCCATCATTCGCAGACTGGAGGCGGAAGGTTTTTTGGAGGATAAAACATGAAGGAACGTTTGGACGTGTTGATGGTTCAGAAAAATCTGGCTCAGTCCAGGGAGAAGGCCAAGGCGCTGATTATGGCTGGCATTGTCTATGTCAACGGTCAGAAGGAAGACAAGGCCGGCACTTCATTTGAGGATACGGCAGTGATCGAGGTGCGGGGCAGCACCCTTCCCTATGTGAGTCGGGGAGGATTGAAGCTGGAGAAGGCTATGACCCGATTCGGACTGGATTTGACAGGAAAGGTCTGCATGGATGTGGGGGCCTCCACCGGAGGATTTACGGACTGTATGCTTCAGAATGGAGCGGTGAAGGTGTTTTCCGTGGATGTGGGACACGGCCAGCTGGACTGGAAGCTGCGCAATGACCCCAGGGTTGTGTGCATGGAGCGGACCAATATCCGCTATGTGACTCCGGAACAGATCGGCGAGGCAGTGGATTTTGCCAGCATTGATGTGTCTTTTATCTCCCTGACCAAGGTGCTGGGACCGGTGAGGGAGATTTTGAAGGAGGACGGACAGGTGGTGTGCCTGATTAAGCCCCAGTTTGAGGCTGGCCGGGAGAAGGTTGGGAAAAAGGGCGTGGTCCGGGATCCGCAGGTTCATCTGGAAGTAATACGAATGGTTGCGGATTTTGCCAGAGTGTCCGGATTTGACCTTCTGAATCTGGAGTTTTCTCCTATTAAGGGGCCTGAGGGAAATATTGAATATCTTCTTCATTTACGGAAAAATGGGGCAGGAGCCGGAACGGAGGGAGAAGACCTTCTGGGAACAGATTTGGAATCAGTGGTCAAGGCAGCGCACGGGGAATTGGATTGAAGGATGAAGTACTTTTATATTATTGCAAATTACAATAAGGAATATGCCAAGGAAACGGAAAAACAAATCCGTACTTATTTGCAGGAACGGGGAGCTGTGTGCTGGTCCAATGTCCCGCGGGAGGACTGTTCCGGAGACGGCCGTACCAGGAAAGAGGATATTCCGGAAAAAACTCAGTGTCTGATTTCCATTGGCGGAGACGGTACCTTAATCCGGGCGGCCAGAAATCTGGCGGGACTGAATATTCCTATTCTGGGAGTGAATCGGGGGCATTTGGGATATTTAAACCAGGTGAACCGGGATGATGACCTGGAACCGGCACTGGATCAGCTGCTGGAGGACCGTTTTCAGATAGAGGAGCGGATGATGCTCTGCGGCGAGGCATGGAAGGGAGATTCTCTGGCTATGAAGGATATTGCCCTGAATGAGATTGCCCTGATCCGCAAATCCGTTCTGAACGCCCTGCGTTTTTTGGTTTATGTCAATGGGCAGTATCTGAGCAGATATTCGGCGGACGGCATTATCGTATCCACCCCCACCGGTTCCACAGCTTACAACATGTCCGCAGGAGGTCCTTTGGTAGCGCCCGGGGCCAGGATGATGATTATGACGCCGATCTGCTCTCATGAATTAAATGCCAGGAGCATCGTTCTGGAACCGAAGGATCAGATTCAGATTGAAGTGTTTGGGGACGGACAGGTGGCGTCTTTTGACGGAGACACCTTTGTAGAGCTGGAGGAGGGGGACCGGCTGGTGATCCGCAGATCCAGTGTGGTTACGCCTATGATCCGCTTGAGAGAGATTTCCTTTATGCAAAATTTGAGCAACCATATGTCCGGGAGGATATGATGATGCTAGGGATAAGGAGGAGGCAGGAGATGAAGATTGAGCGTCACAGCAAGATTGTGGAGCTAATTGGAAAATATCAGATTGAAACCCAGGAGGAGTTGGCAGAGAAGCTGAACAAGGCGGGCTTCAATGTGACCCAGGCTACGGTTTCCAGGGACATACGGGAACTGAAGCTGACCAAGATTCAGGGAGAGAATGGCAGACAGCATTACGTGGTACTGGAGGGACCTAAGGGGACCTCGGCGGAGAAGTACATTCGTATTTTGAGAGACGGCTTTACTTCCATGGATATGGCTCAGAATATTTTGGTGATTAAGACGGTTTCCGGTATGGCTATGGCAGTGGCGGCTGCCCTGGATGCGATTCACTTCAGCGAAGTGGTAGGTTGTATCGCCGGGGATGATACCATTATGTGTGCGATTCGCAGCGTGGACGATACCATTATTGTAATGGAAAAAATCAAAAAGATGGTGGAGGAGTCCTAAGGAGGAAACAAGATGCTGTTGGAACTTCATGTAAGAAACCTGGCGTTGATTGAAAAGGCGGACGTGGAATTTGGCGAAGGATTAAATATTCTGACCGGAGAAACGGGAGCCGGAAAATCTATTATTATTGGTTCCGTGGCTTTGGCTCTTGGGGCAAAAGCGCCAAAAGACTGCATCCGCCAGGGCGCTCCCTATGCTTATGTGGAACTGGTTTTCTCGGTAGACTCTCAGAAAAAGCTGGAAAGCCTGAAGGAGTTGGAGGTATTTCCTGATGAGAACGGACTGCTGATCGTTTCCAGAAAGATTATGCCATCCAGAAGTATTGGGCGGGTGGGAGATGAAACCGTCACCGCGGCCAGACTTCGGACGATTACGGAGCTGCTTTTGGATATTCACGGGCAGCACGAGCATCAATCCCTTTTGTATGAATCTAAGCATCTGGAGATTCTGGACGCCTATATCAGGCCCCAAACCCAACCTTTAAAAGACCGGGTCCGCCGATTTTGGGGACAATGGCAGGAGGCTCAGAAAAGGCTTTCTGAGCTGAACATGGATGAAGAACAGCGGCTTCGGGAGAAGGATTTTCTTCGTTTTGAAATCGGGGAGATTGAGGAAGCCAGCCTTCGGGAAGGGGAGGAGGAGGAGCTTACGGAGCAATACCGGAGGCTCAGCCACAGTCAGAGAATCCTTCAAAACCTTTCCAGGATTCATCGCATGCTGGAGGAGAGCAGTCTTTCCGAAGCGATTGTCAGTATGGAGGAAGTCTGCGGATACGATGAAGACTTCAGCGAGCTGAAGAATCAGCTCTATGACGGGGAGTCTATCCTGCAGGATGCGGACAGGGAGATCCTTAGCCGGATGGATCACATGGATTTGGACGAGGAGAAGCTGGCCGCTGCGGAGGAGCGGCTGGATTTGATCCGCGGGCTGGAGGCAAAATACGGCGGCTCCGTAAAAGAGGTGCTGAAAAAACTGGAAGAAAAAAGGATACGTCTGGATGAACTGGAGCATTTCGAGCAGATTCGCCTGAAGGCGGAAGAAAATTTGAAGGAAGTTCAGAATAAGTTAGACGAAACCTGCGCAGAATTATCACAGGTGCGCAGAAAGGCTTCCGGGGAGATGGCCTTTCAGATCAAAAAAGCCCTGGAAGATTTGAATTTTCTGGACGTGGTGTTCGAGATGGAGATCGAGCGGCTGGATCATTTTACGCCTGCCGGTTATGACGAGGCCCGTTTTTTGATTTCCACCAATCCCGGAGAGCCGGCGAAGCCTTTGGGACAGGTGGCGTCCGGAGGTGAACTTTCCAGAATTATGCTTGCGATTAAAACAGTTCTGGCAGATACGGATGATATTCCTACCCTGATTTTCGATGAGATCGATACCGGCATCAGCGGCAGAACGGCTCAGAAGGTTTCTGAGAAGCTGGCTTACATAGCCAGAACCCATCAGGTAATCTGCATTACCCATCTTCCTCAGATCGCAGCTATGGCTGATGTTCATTTTCTGATTGAAAAGAGGGCCTGGGAAGGAAGAACGGCCACAGCGATCCGAAGCCTGGACCGGTCAGAGGAAGTAGAGGAGCTGGCCCGACTTTTGGGAGGGGCTAAAATTACCGATGCGGTGAGACAGAATGCGGTAGAAATGAAGGAATTGGCAGACCGGACAAAATAAAACAGATTGAAAACAAAAGATAGGACCATACTAAGAAAGAGGCGAACATGCTTCTTTCTTTTTTGTTACGAGCACTTAGCGCCTGTCTTTTAGGCGCTTACGTGCGATACATGCAGAGCGCTTAGCGAGGTCTTTTCGAGCTTAGCGCGGAGCATTGTTACGAGCACTTAGCGCCTGTCTTTTAGGCGCTTACGTGCGAAACATGCAGAGCACTTAGCGAGGTCTTTTCGAGCTTAGCGCCTCATCTTCAGGTGCTTACGAAGAAAGGAGCATGGGATAAGGAGATAAGGAGGCAGGAGAATGAAGGGACGATGGGGTTCTTATCGGTGGTTGGGACGGATCTTCTGGGTCGGAGTGGCAGGAGGGCTGCTTGCGGGATGGTACTATGTGGACCGGATGATACCGGACCGGGTGAGCATTGTGGAAGAGGAGAAGGAAGATTTTTCATTTCCCCTTCCTTTTTTCACCACGCTATCCAGCGACAGCCAGGAGGTGGCCCTGGGGAATGAGAGCAATATCCCGGCGGACCAGATTACCATCAGCGGGAATCAGCCTTTTTCCATGTATGCCGGTAATGAAGGCTCTTATGAGGTGGGATTGAAACTATTTGGACTGATTAAGTTCAAGGAGATTCAGGTGAATGTGGTTCAAACCCGGTATGCGGTTCCTTGCGGCGCTCCCATAGGAATTTACCTGGAATCCGATGGGATTCTGGTGGTAGGCACAGGAAAATTAACCGGCGAGGACGGGGAGGAGATCGAACCGGCCAAGGGGATATTAAAATCAGGAGATTACATCGAGGCCTTTAACGGAAAGCCGCTGGATACCAAAGAAGAATTGATTCAGGCGGTGGACGACAGTCATGGGGAAGCAGTTACTTTGTCGGTGCGAAGGGAAGGTCAGATGGTGGACGTCAGTTTGGATCCGGTAAAAACCCAGGACGGCAGTTACAAGCTGGGAGCTTGGGTGCGGGATGACACCCAGGGCATCGGTACGGTTACCTATGTGGATTTGAACGGCGGTTTTGGGGCCCTGGGCCACGGCATCAGCGACAGTGATACCGGGGAGCTGGTCCAGTCCCAGAGCGGTTCCCTTTACTCCACGGAAATTCTGGGAATTGAGAAGGGAAGTCTGGGAAAGCCGGGACTTTTATCCGGGGTGATTTATTACGGACCTTCTTATGATATGGGGGAAATTACTAAAAACACGGAGGACGGCATTTTCGGTACGGTAAATGACGCCTTCCTAAAAGAATATGGGATGGAGGAAGCCATTCCCATTGCCGCCAGACAGGAGGTAAAGCCGGGACCTGCCAAGCTGCGCAGCAGCGTATCGGGAGAGATTAAGGATTATGACATTGAGATTCAGAAGGTGGACTACAACTCCAGCCATAAAAATAAAAGTATGGTGATTGAGATTACGGATCCGGAGCTGATTCAGCTCACCGGCGGGATTGTTCAGGGGATGAGCGGTTCTCCGATTATACAGGACGGAAAGCTGGCCGGGGCTGTGACCCACGTATTTCTCCAGGACGCCAAGCGGGGATATGGGATTTTGATTGAAAATATGCTGGAGGCGGCTGAGTAACAAAAAATCCCATTTTATCATTATATCACCTCATACTTACGACTATACGTCCTTACTTTTATGTATGGTATGACACAAATTTCTTAAATGATCGATAGCATCAAAAAAAAATCATAAAGTCGTGCTATAATCAGAGTAATACTTCGGAAAGGCGGGAGCAGAGATGGTGATACGGGGCGAACGGGTATGGCTTGGTGGTCAGTTTGTGAAAGCAAGCCTTAAGATTGAGAACGGAAGAATTTTAAAGGTGGGTAGGTACGAAGATGGGGAACAGTGGGCTAAGAAAGAAGGTCTTATAGACTGTGGCAGGGACCGCTTGATACCTGGATTGATAGACATTCACACTCACGGCGCTTTTGGCTTTGATACGGACGATGGGTTAAGAGACGGGCTGAGACAGTGGGCGGGGAAACTGCCGTTGGAGGGAGTGACCGCCTTTCTGCCAACCACAGCAGCCCAGACCCCGGCCGTTTTAAAAACTGCTCTGGAAAATGTGTCTGCAGGGATTCGGGCACAAGAGAAGGAGAAAAGAAGTCCGGCCTGGCCGGGGGCTCAGATTCTGGGAGTTCACATGGAAGGCCCTTTTTTGTCGAGGGACTATGCCGGGGCACAGGCCGGGAACAGTATTGCGCTCCCTTCCATAGAGCAGTTTCAGGAATACCAGAAGGCGGCAGGCGGAAGAATTCGCTGTCTGACCCTGGCGCCGGAGGAGGATGGAGATTTTGCTCTGACCAGGTACTGCTCGGAATCAGGGGTGGTGGTGAGTATGGGGCATTCGGCGGCAGATTATGAGACAGCTCTTCTGGCGACAGCCAACGGCGCTTCCTCCATGACCCATGTGTTTAACGCCATGACAGGATTTCACCACCGCAGACCGGGGCTTGCAGGGGCGGCTTTAAGAATTCCGAACCTTTACGGGGAAATAATTTGCGATGGTCTGCACTGCCATCCGTCGGTCCTGAACGTATTTTTTGCGGCAAAAGGGAAGAATTTCGGCATTATGGTTACCGACTCTCTGTCCGTGAAGGGATGTCCGGTTGGAACGGAGGGACGGCTGGGCGGTCAGCCGGTGGTGATGAGAGAAGACGGTCTGGCCCGATTAAAGGACAGCCAGACCATTGCGGGGAGTACGCTGTCTATGAACCAGGGGCTGAAGCTTCTGGTGGAGGAGGCTATGGTTCCGTTCGAATGCGCATTAAACGCCTGTACCATAAATCCGGCCCGGCTTCTTGGAATTGAAAGGCAAAAGGGGCGGATTATGGCGGGCTGCGACGCCGATTTGGTGCTGCTGGGAGCGGAATATGAGGTGAAACGGGTTTGGTGCAGGGGAGAGGAAATGGTTAGAAACTAAATATGGACTTTGAGAAAGGACCGGATCAGAGTTTTCAGATGCGGTTCTTTTTTGATGTTCAAAAATTTTTCAAAAAAATAAAACCGATCAAATCCCTCCGTCGTCTTATACTCAGAAAGCAATAAAAAATCAAATGAACAGGAGGATTTTATGATGAGTAGGTACGAGAGAAAGCTGGAGAAGATGGAGAGAGGAAATTGGTTTCGTAAGAGTCTGGTTGTAATGGGGATATATCTTACACCTGTCGAAGGAAGCCTTTTTACTGCCCTGGAGATTTACCCCGGTGATCGTATTTGCCTGGATATTTTTCATGTTTGAGCTGGCAATCGGCTTAATGCTGATGGTAGTGGTGGAAGTGATCGTTCTGTTCTGCCCGCCTCTGCTTCTGCACCTGGCCAGAAATTACTATGAAGACAGGAGCGGGGTGATTGCCTGAGCAGATGCTGCAAGAAACTTTGAATAAAATAGATTGAATATGTACGAATATACGAGTATAATAAACGAGGAGGATTTACAATTGAGTAAGTATGCAAGAAAGCTGGAGAAGATCGAGAGTGGGAATCGGAGCAATGCTGATGGGAGTGGTACAGATGATCATCATGTTTTGCCCGGTTTTGGTGGTACATATGGCCAGAAATTACTATCAGTCGCGCTGTGTGATTGCCTGAGGAAAGAGATAAAATCGGAATGTACAATGGAGGAGATTAAACGATGGCACTGGATATTTTGAAAATTATTAAGTATGAGGGCGGACCGGATCAGCTGGTGTGGAAGCACCCGGCGGAAGATTTTAATACAGGATCCCAGCTGATTGTTCACGAGTCGCAGGAGGCAATCTTTTTTAAGAATGGTCAGGCATTGGATCTTTTTGGACCTGGACGTTACACTTTAAGTACCCAGAATATCCCGCTGCTTAGCAAACTGATTAATCTTCCTACGGGAGGAGAGTCACCTTTCCATTGTGAGGTATATTTTATCAATAAAGCGGATATTTTGGAGGTGTTTTGGGGAACTCCCAATACCCTTCCGGTTCAGGATCCGGTGTACCAGGTGATTTTTCCAATCCGGGCCAGAGGACAGATGGCTTTGAGGATTTTTGACAGTGCAAGCCTGGTGACCAAAATGGTAGGAACTACCGATGGCCTGAATAAGGAGCAGGCTTCTGGAAAGCTGCGGGCTTATCTGATCGGCCATGTGAAGCAAATGATTTCTGAGTACATGAACGGGAATAAGGTGACGATTTTTGATATCAATACCAAGTTGGTGGAGATATCGGAGCAACTTTGGGGGAAAGCCAGGGAACTGTACCAGGAGTACGGCATGGATGTGGTGAACTTCATTGTGGAGGATATTTCCGTGCCGGAGGATGATCCAAACTACCGGGAACTGCAAAAAGCATTGAGTCAGGCCAATGCAGAAGCGGTAAAGATGCAGCGTTTGGGCTACAGCTACCAGGAGAAGCGTACCTACGATATCCTGCAGGATGCGGCTCAAAATGAAGGAACCTCTTCCGAGTTGATGGGAGCCGGAATGGGAATGGGGATGGGTTTAAACCTGGGAGGCATGTTCGGCGGAGCTATGGGTGGAGCTATGCAGCAAATGAACTCCGGAATGTGGCAGGGGGGATACGGCTACTCGGGCTATGGACAGCCCATGGGAGGAGCGGGAATGTACGGCCAGCCTCAACCAGTTCAGCCCCAGGTGCCGCAGCCTCAGCCGCCTCAGTTTCAGACAGCTCAGAACCAACCGGCCCAGACTCAAGTAAATCAGGCGGAGAATTCCGGGGCGGCAGTCTTCTGCCCGGAGTGTGGCGGCCGGATTCAGCCGGGCGCGAAATTCTGCATGAACTGCGGGGCAAAGTTAGGGCAGCCAGAGCAGCCGGTCTGCCCCTCCTGTCATGCACCGGTTCAGCCGGGTGCGAAGTTTTGCATGAATTGTGGGACAAAACTGACGGAATAAAGGGAGGAGACAAAACAGATGAGAAAGTTGGGAAATTTGATTATATATTTAATTGTAACGGCGGCCTTTTTAAGCAGTGCTTTTTTGATGGCCCCTGTGTATGGAATGGCCTTCTGGTGTTTCCTTTTTACGATTGAGGGAGGAATTACCTTGCTGTTCCTTTTAAGCTTCATAGGAGACTGGGGGAAGTTTCCGGTAAGTATCCGGTACGCTATGCTGCTTCCTCCAATGATCTTTATGATTGTAGAAGCGATTCTGTTTTTGAAGCTGGGATTATGGGCTCAGCTGTTTCCCAGGATTTATGGGGCCCTGCATATTATCCTATGGGCCGTTCTGATTGTGGCGGAGCTTGTTCTGGGAAAAGGCGGTTCTTATATCAGCAGCCAAGACCGCATTGATGCCGCCCGGAGAGCCGGAAGGGAAGGTGAGCCCCAGCAGCACATTACCAGAACAACACTGACCCGGCATAATGTGAAGGAGCCGGAGCGATTAAACCGTTTGAACGGGAAACATCATACAAAGGAAGGAAACTAATATGCCAGCTGTTATCCGCTGTAAAGCCTGCGGGGCGCCCTTGGAGTTTGCCCCGGGAGAGAAAGTTTGTATTTGTAAATACTGCCAGTCGCCGAACACCCTGGTAATACCGGACAATGTTGAAATTTCCAATAAAGCCAATGAGCTGCGCAACCGCTGCGAGTTCGACCGCGCCATCCGATACTATGAGGATTTGATTGAGCAGGACCCAAGGGACGCCGAGGGCTATTTTGGCTTAACCCTGTGCAAGTATGGCATCGAGTATGTCCAGGATCCCTATTCGGGGAAACGGATTCCCACCTGCCGCCGTCTTCAGATGATTCCCATGGCCCAGGATGAGGATTACAAAAAAGCCATCCGGTATGCCGATGACGAAGTGCGTCAGGTTTACGAAGAGGAATGCGTCAAGATTGATAAGATCCTGGCCAGAGCCAGGATTTTGGCGGCCAATGGGGAGAAGTTTGACGTGTTTATCTCCTACAAGGAGTCGGAGGAGGACGGAAGCCGCACGGAGGCCAGCGTCATCGCCCAAGACCTCTATGAGCGACTGACCAGCCAGGGCTACCGGGTATTCTTTTCCAGGAAAACTCTGGAGGATATGGCAGGGCTGGAATATGAGCCGGTGATCTATTCCGCCCTCCATTCTGCCAAAGTGCTACTGCTTTTGGGGACGAAGCCGGAGCAGTTTCGGGCGGTTTGGGTAAAAAATGAGTGGAGCCGCTATCTTGCCCGGATGAACGGGGAGCCGGATTGCCGCCTAATTCCTCTTTATAAGGATATGAGTCCTGAGGAGCTGCCTGATGAGGTAAAGAATTTCCAGGCCATCGATATGAACCATATCGGTTTTGAGCAGGATATCACGGACGCGGTGGGGAGACTGGTGAGAAAGAGAAAGGCTTCCGGGGATGGGGAGGCAATCTCGTTAGAGAATATTCGCCGCATGGGCTACACGGAAGCAGAAAAAGGGGATTTCTCTAGGGCAAAGCAGCTCTTTGATCAGGCGCTGCTGCATGCTCCCAAAGATTGGGAGAGCTACCTGGGAAAGGTGCTCTGTACAGCAGAAAAGCACACGGTAGAGGAACTGCTGAACTGTGTCCCGCCCGTAGATTTTCGCAGCAACGGTGATTATAAGATGGCGAAACGTTTTGCGCCGGAACAGCAGCGCAAGGAAATGGAGCAGTGGGACAGGCAGATGTCCGTACGGCTGGAGCATTATGGGAAACAGCTTTGTGATGAAGGGGAAAAGTGGCTGTCTGCCGGAGAGTTCAGCGAGGCGGTTGGCAGCTTTAAGAAAGCGCTGAAGTATACGCCAGACAGCTACAGAGCCAAAAAGGGATGTTATCTTGGAAGACATCAGTATCGCTCTCTGGAGGACATGGCAAAGACAGAGGAGCTGCCTGGAGAGAATAAGGATTTTCAGCAGGCCATGGAGGTGGCTTCGCCTGATGAAAGAAAGGAACTGGAGCAGGTAATTACCCGGATTAAGGAGAATATCCGCCAGCATCAAAACCGGGATATTGCCGTATCATGGCGTAAGGTATTGGTCTTGCCGGCTGCGTTTACTTTGGGTTATGTGATTTACTGTATCATTCCGATACCGTCCCAGTGGCTGATTACGACGCTTTTGGATGCAGTAAGTGATAGCTCAGGTTCGTCGAATCCTATGGTGTTGTTGATAACTATTGTGGCTATTTTAGCTCATGTGGCAGTTTTCTGGGGCCTGCCTCTCTGGATTGTTTGGAAGAGCAGTCCAACGATATATGAAAAGGGTACCAAAATCAGGATTTTTGACGGTTCTTGGAAAGAGGCCAGGAAAAAGAGGATCAATCTTCCGGGAAGCGGCTTTCGGATGCTGATCCACATTTTTGTCAGCATCGCAATGCTGACTGTCTGCTATTTAAACGCCGTGAGTGCATTGGAAAAAATATTTGGATGATACAAAGGAGAGAGAAGTGAGCTATGCCAACTATTATCCGCTGTAAAGCTTGCGGGGCCAAGCTGGAATTTGCCCCAGGGCAGAAAATTTGTACCTGTAAATACTGCCAGTCCGTCAATACGCTGACGATTCCGGACAATATCCAGCTCTATAATAATGCCAACGAACTGCGCAACCGCTGCGAGTTCGACCGGGCTATTCACCTCTATGAGGACATGATTCGAATGGATCCTGAGGACGCTGAGAGCTATTTCGGCCTTGCGCTCTGCAAATACGGAATTGAGTATGTCCAGGATCCGGCCACGGGGCGGCGGATTCCCACCTGCCGCCGTCTTCAGATGATCCCCATGTCCCAGGATGAGGATTTTAGAAAGGCCATTCAGTATGCTGATGGGGATGTTCGCAGGGCTTATCAGGCAGAATGTACCAAGATTGACAAAATCCTCGCCCGCGCCCAGTTGTTGGCTTCCAATGGAGAGAAATTCGATGTATTCATTTCTTATAAGGAAACAGATGATTTTGGGAGCCGTACTGAGGCCAGCGTCATTGCTCAGGATATCTACCAGCGGCTGACGAACCAGGGTTATAAGGTGTTCTTTTCCAGAAAGACGCTGGAAGCCATGGCGGGCCTGGAGTATGAACCGGTCATTTACTGCGCCCTCCATTCCGCCAAGGTGATGCTCCTTTTGGGAACAAGCCCGGAGCAGTTTGAAGCAGTGTGGGTAAAAAATGAGTGGAGCCGTTACATTGCCCGCATGAATGAGGACCCCGCTTGCCGCCTGATTCCGGTTTACAAAGACATGAAGCCGGAAGAACTACCGTCTGAGCTCAGGGGATTTCAGGCCATCAGCATGGATCGCATCGGCTTTGAGCAGGATGTGATGAATGCGGTAGGGAGAGTGGTTCAGAAGAAGGGCTCCGGAGGCGATCAAGGGATTACTCCGGAAAATATCCGGGAACGGGGTTATCTGGAGATGGAACAGGGGGAATACGCTAAAGCGAAAAAGTTCTTTGACCAGGCATTGCTTCATGATCCGGAGGACTGGAACAGCTATTTTGGAAAACTCCTGTGTAACTACAAAAAGCAGAATATGGAGGAAATCCTGGCCATTGTCCCACCGATTGACTATCGCAGCGACGGGGACTACAAGATGATGAAGAGATTCGCCAACGAGCAGCAGAAACGTCAGATGGAAGAGTGGGAAAAGAAAACTCAGGCAGCCGTAAGCTGGCAGTATCAAGCGCTGTATGAGGAGGGAGAGAAACTGCTGGCGGAAGGAAACTTTGAAGGTGCGGTGAATCGGTACACAAAGGCATTAAAATACAATCCGAGTGATTTTAATGCTCATTTTAGCCGGTATTTAGGGAAACTTGGGCTGAAATCAAAGGAGGAGATGCTTGAGTTGAAAGAAATGCCCGAAAAAACCAGCGACCTGGAAAAGGCAATGGGATGTGCAACGGATGCACAGCGGGCGGAGATTGAGGGGATTTTCCGTAAGATCGAAGAAAACATGGACAAGCAGCAGAAAGAGGAGATCGCCCAAGCTTGGAGAGATGTTGCCAGAACGCCGTTTATCTTTACCATTATATATGTAGTACTGGTAACCCACAGTGGCATTGCCGGTTTTGTTATGGGTATTTTAAAGGGAGGTGTGGAAAGCGGAAACATTTTATTGTTTCTTGGAGTGGGCTTGATTTATCTGATTGCGTTTGTGATTTACTTTATTTTCTATTTTTTAGGACCCTATTGCTTTATAATGGGCCCATCCATACCGGACACAGAGGATGATGATAAAAAGGACTCTGACGGCAAAAAACAGAAGGAGAAGAAAACCGAAAAGCCCAAGGAACTTCCTGGAGCAAGAAAACGAAAGATCTTCAACCTGGTGACCGGGATTCCGATGATGATTTTGTGCTACTATCTGCTGTATTTGAATATATCAGATATTCTTCATTTTGCCTTTCCATAAAAAAAAAATACTTTCGGGGTGGGATAACCTTCCGAAAGTATTTTTGTGATTCCGGACTATTTTCATATTTTGCAAAGACGCCGTATCTGTACTCAAGCCCTCAGCGAAGGATGGTCCAAATGATATTCCGGCTCCCCATCCGGGCTTTCTTCCGGGACTCCCTGGGGAAAATCATCCCGTTCCTCCACATTTTGAACTGCCAGTTCCCAGACGGAGGCGAAATCCTCCAGCGGATCCCGGCTGCGGGCCTGTTTTAAAAGCTGAGTAAAAACAGGGCCTGCGATCAGGCAGCGGTAAGGCAGAACCGTTAAAGCCAGGGAAGACTGTCCAGGGCCGGGGGAGGGAAGCCAGATTTTCCCTTCACGGCCAAACCACAGGCCGCGCACCAAACCTCCTCCCAAGATGGTACGTTCCTGATGGACGCCCAGAACCAAAAATATTCCGTCCGGACTGGTTAAGGAAGGGCAGAGATAAGGAAGAGAGAGACCTTCCTCTGTGGGGACTTGAATCAGGGGAATACTCAGGTTTTGGTCCGCAGAAGCGAAATAATCTGTGATTTTAGAGTCTAAAGGGCGAATTGCGGGAAGCTTCATCATCATACATCCAACCTTTCCAAATCACTGTCCGGGTGATTTCCGCAGTGCTTATAGTTATCGTTTGTAGTGATCAGGCCGTATTGACGGCGAATTTCGTGGAGGCCTTTTGCCAGACGGATATAATAATCCAGAGGGGGCATGGGCTGAAATCCCAGCTTTGCCGCCCGGTGAGGCCGCCAGATGGTACTGAGAAAAATGACGCCGTTTTTGGCGTAAAATTCGCAGGCCTCAAAGTTGGATTCCAGCGCCTCCTCGATGGAAGAAAAGCCAGAGGGGGAGGCCAGTTCCGCTCCGGCGACCACCTGAGTAAAGACCTTGCCTGTTCCGAAAACCTCCACCGCCTCTACGGTGCGTTTTATCCACTCGTCATGGCCAATCCATTTTGCTTTTCCAGGACAGAGTGTCTGAAACAGCCCTTTGTCCCACACTTCGATATTGGGACAGTAGGAATCAATGAGAGTTTCTCGGTAAATCCGTTTCAGATCTTCCTTTTTATAAGCAGGGGCCATCAGCTGACTGGAGAAGCGGCGGGAAAATCCGCGGCTGATGGCAGAGAAAATCCGGATGTAACGGTCAATTTCATTGGAAAAGGGCGGTTTTCCGCTGAAATCCGTTCCCCCGGAAAGATAGATTTCTGAAAAACGTCCCGGTTCTTTGAGCGCTTCTTCCACCGTTTCACAGATATCCTGACAGTCTACTTCTCCCAGACTGTGTCCCCCGGTAAAAAAGGCGCAGAAGGCGCATTGATTCCCCCCTTCCCAGAGACGGCAGCGCTGAAAAGCGGTCAGGATAAGCTTCTGAGCCCGTACGTCTGCCACCGCCTCCATAGGGGTCCCTTTGCTGGTTCTTTTACCGAAAAATGCAGGGCGGGGAACAAAATCCACCACATCGATCAGAACATCATCCTCTTTTAATACGAAGGCTTTCCGTTCCGCATCCCAATCTACGATGTAAGGATCCTCGTAGGTTTCCCCGTAGTTAATATAGACATTGGTAGCATCCCGCAGCAAAATCGCCCCGGGCATTGCAAGGTTCGCAGGCCGCCCTTCAAAGTCAATGCCAAAAGGTTCCAGAGAACCAAAGCTGTACTGAGGGCTTTGAAGCTGGTTCAGGGCAGCATCCGTAAGCTGGGCGCCGTAGCGGACCATACTGAGTTTTAGAAGGACAAAAGGGGAAAAATCCGGGTAACGGACACAGGATTCTTCCAATTCTTCCCTTTTTCTTTGGCGGGTCATATCAAAATTCCTCCTTTTTGGATTTGAATACCGATTTAGCTATGCTGCAACCGTTCAGTCACAGATATTATACATGGAAAAGAAAATGGTTACAATGGCACATTTCCATAGACAAATTTTCTTCGCCCGGAAAAACGCTCTGTACAATCCTCCAAATTAATGGTAAACTAAAGTACGTTTAACAGAGCGTTTGACTTAAATAAGACCAGTTTCAGGAGGCATAGCATGAGCGATCAAAATAGAAGAAGACGGACCAAGACCAATCAGTCCAGAGAAGAACAGGTAAAGCGCATGCGCATTGGAATCGGCGTCGGAATCGCGGCGGTGGTTCTTCTCATTGTCTTTTTGCTGGTGAGAGGCACAGCGAATTCAGGAGAGGAGCCGACTGGCACTGAGGGGACGGTTCAGGTTACAGACAGCCAGTCCGAAACCGGCCAGGAGGCTGCTCTGGCGGACAACAGCCAGTACAATACGGATTTCTCCCAGTACGAGCTTCAGGAGAATGCTTATCCGGAGATTAACCAGCTGCTGGGAGATTACTTCCAGGCGAAGGTGGACCAGGACCCGGAGGCCCTTTACCGGGTGTTTGGAAAGACGGATATGAGCGATGTGGAGGAGCGCAGGCAGGAGCTGGAATATGAGGCCAGATTTATCCAGGACTACGAGGACATTACCTGCTACACTAAGCCGGGGATGACCGAGGATTCCTATGTGGTTTATGTAACCTTTAAGGTGAAGTACAAGAGGACTGACACCCTTGCGCCGGGACTTCTCTGGTGCTATGTGGTGAAAAACGGCGACAGCGGCTATATCATCCGGGAAAATGTGCTGGGCGATGAGGCCGACTATGTAGCCAGGATGAACCAGACTGAGGATGTGAAGCTTCTGTCTTCTCAGATTAACCAGCAGCTGAGGGAGGCATTGGAATCGGATACCATTCTTGCCAGCTACTATCAGGAGATGCGCAACGGAGCCATTGTCTACGAGTCCGAACCCCACGACAGCACCGTAACCCTGGTAACGGAACCGGCGGAAGGGGAGAGCGAATCCCAATCCGGAGAATCCGACGGGGAGACAGCCGGAGCAGAAGATAGCTCTTTGGCGGAGGAAGGCCAGGAAACGACAGCGGAAACCGCAGACAGTTCAGACGGCAGCGGGGAGAACGCCCCGGAAGCAGCCGGAGAGGAGACCACAGCGGCGGAGACGGAAAGCGGTTCGGCATCCGAGGTTCGGATTGGATAGAAACATACAGGCCAAACGGCCGGCGGCCCAGACCCAAGTCAGCCGCCGGCCTTGTTACGCGGGTATTGTTACGAGCACTTAGCGCCTGTCTTTTAGGCGCTTACGTGCGATACATGCAAAATACTTGGCGAGGTCTTGTCGAGCCTAGTATTTTGTATTGTTACGCAGAGCACTTAGCGCCTGATCTTTATGTGCTTACGTGCGATACATGCAAAATACGATACATGCACAGATTTCGGAAGGAATGAACAACCATGAACGTAAAGGATTTTTATTTTGATTTGCCCCAGGAGCTGATTGCCCAGGACCCCCTGGAGGACCGGGCTTCTTCCAGGCTCCTGGTGCTGGATAAGAAAACGGGAGAAGTGACCCACCGGGGATTCCGGGATATTCTGGAGTACCTGAAACCGGGAGACTGCCTGGTGATTAACGACACAAAGGTAATTCCGGCCAGACTGTTCGGCGTGAAGGAGGACACGGGTGCCAAGATTGAGGTACTTCTCTTAAAACGCCGGGAACATGATATCTGGGAGACACTGGTAAAACCTGGAAAGAAGGCGAAGCCGGGAACCAGGATTGTGTTCGGAGAAGGACTTCTGACTGGAACGGTGCTGGAGACGGTGGACGACGGAAACCGTCTGATTCAGTTCTCCTATGAGGGGATTTTCGAGGAGATTTTAGACCAGCTGGGCCAGATGCCCCTGCCGCCCTACATTACCCACCAGCTGAAGGACAAGAACCGCTATCAGACGGTCTACGCCAAGCATGACGGCTCTGCGGCGGCTCCCACGGCGGGACTTCATTTTACCAAAGAACTTTTAAAGCAGATTGAGGATATGGGAGTGAAAATCGCCCATGTGACCCTCCATGTGGGGCTGGGGACTTTCCGCCCGGTAAAGGTGGAAAATGTCCAGGACCACCATATGCACTCGGAATTTTACATGGTGGAGGAGTCCGAGGCGAAGAAGGTAAACGACACAAAGGAGGCCGGAGGCCGGGTAATCTGCGTTGGAACCACCAGCTGCCGTACCGTGGAGTCCGCTGCCGATGAAAACGGACGCCTGAAATCCGGCAGCGGCTGGACGGATATTTTCATCTATCCGGGCTATGAGTTTAAAATCCTGGACGCCCTTATTACCAACTTCCATCTGCCGGAATCCACTCTGGTGATGCTGGTCAGCGCCCTGGCAGGGAGAGAGCATGTGCTTGCGGCCTATGAGGAGGCCATAAAGGAGCGCTACCGCTTCTTTTCCTTTGGGGACGCTATGCTGATACTATAACACCAAAAGTAAATTGCAAAGTTTACGAAAATAGGGCCAAACAACGGTTTTTTAGGGATTTCTAGGCCCATCCGGAATTGAAGCAAAATAGTTTATATTATCTGAAAATACCGGGTTTTGATGATTTTTACAAAAAGTTCATAATTGGAAAACGGAGAAGCGCCACGGGACTAACCGTTTGGCGCTTCTTTTTTGTAGATAAATCTATGGCGTAGGCCGTTCTTGAAAACAATGCTGCCAATCTTTCCATCCGTATTGATTGTAATCGAGTCAAGGACAGCATTGAAAAAGTCTTTCAGCATTTGCGAATCGGTGCTGACTGCCAGACGGCGGTAATTGATGTACGAGCTACCAGAGAGCTTTTTAGCAAGGATGAAAGAGGTGGCCTCACGGATAAAGTCGGAATCCGATATGGAATGTTCGATGGTATCATAGCTGGAGATTTCCTCGATTCGCGCTTTTGCCTCTTGGTAGGACTCGGAAATTCTGTTTCGCTCTGTCAGATATTCCTGCTCAGACATGGAATCTTCTGAGTACACATAAAGATTCTTCAGCCGTTCCATTGCACGCTCTAGTTTCTGTATCTCCCGTTTAAGCTTGGGCAATTCTGGATTTGCGTTTTTCTTCCGCGAACCTTTTCTAACGCTTACTTTGCCCGGAAGATTAGAAGATAACACACTGAACATATCATTCAGGCTTTCGGGGTCGAGGTGGTCTATCTCATCAAAAACCTTACCGCATAGAAGAGAACGCTGTAAATCTTCGGTAGTCCGGATAAGGCTAAAATTTTTTTGCGCATTCAGCATGTTCATTATAAAATTTATTACAAATTCGCCCACAGTGGAATCTGTGGCATTATGGCATCCCTCTAAGGCATGACGGCGCTTAGAGGGGCAAATGTAGATAGATGGCCGCCATCCGTCCCCGGCCAGTTTTTTTCCGGTGCTGCTTGTCAGCATCATGCCACAATTTTCGCAAAAAATCAGACCTCCGAATACATGCGTGTTCTTCCGGTTTACGGAATTACGGGCTCCTGACCTGGACCTGCAGTTCCTCGACAGTCTTGCGATGATACTATCTTGCCGTTCTTTGGGGAACAAAGCCGGGTGATGCCCTTCTACGATAACGAAATCCTCTTTTTTGTTTGGAAGCTGCGAACCTGTGCTCATAGATGTCTGATTGTAAACATATGCTCCGGTATTAAAGGGATTCCGCAATATTTTATGGACCTGAACGGGACTCCACAGATTCCCGGCTCTGCTCCTATACCCGGATTCGTTCAGTTTCCTGGAAACGTATATAAGTGAGTTAGAGGATTCGTATAGGTCGCACATCAATAAAGCGACCTTCTGCTCATCTGGATTTACGGAGAAGGTTCTTTCCTCCGGGTTGTAAGAATAGCCATAAGGGATTCTGCCACCGTTCCACTTTCCGCTGGCGGCCCGAGAAATCATTGTGGCAGTTACGCGCTCTGAGGTCATTTTCCTCTCCAATTCGGCAAAGACCAGGATGATTTTAAGCATGGCCTCACCCATAGCAGTAGATGTGTCAAATTGCTCGTTTTTGCTAATGAAAGTTACTCCGAGTCTTTTGAATTCATCATACATGGTTGCGAAATCTAGAAGATTCCGGGATATGCGGTCCAGCTTCCAGACAAGCACATGTGAAAACAGGCCAATCCGTACCATTTTCATCATATTCTGGTAGCCTGGTCGGTCTGTATTTTTGGCGGAAAAACCAGCATCCTCGAATATTTCATAATCCCCAATATTGAGTACGTATTTTGCGTAGTTTACTAGCTCATCCCGTTGCAAAGGCAATGAATCTTTGTCTACCTGATGAGCCGTTGATACACGTATATAAATTGCCACGCGAAGCCCGGAATTTGAATCAAGCTTTTTTGAAGCCATGGAAACCTCCTGAATAGTTGTCCTATGGACCGTCCGCAGGACTGTCACAGAAAAAATTTGCATGATTCTAAAAAAAGAATCAAATAGCGATAAAAAAACACTGGAATAAGACTAAAGGCGGAAAGTAGAGAAATAACGTAAAATAAAGCAATAATAAGCTATCCATAGGAAAATCCTTGGACGGTCACTAGGAAAATCCGTTGTAACCAGTACCAGCATCGGTACCAATATATATTATATATAGATATATATAGGTGATGTCCGTAGGAAAGTCCTATGGACGAGAAATATACTGCCTTGATAATCCCTCTACATCATGGTGATAAAAAATGGACTGAGAAGATATAGGGCATTATGAGCCAGGAGGTATCGGAAAGTACCTGGGGGGGGGGATTTTGAAGAGAGATATTTTCAACTGCACCCGCCAAACCCTCGAAGGATACCTTCACGGGAGATAGGGCAACAAGAGAATTTAGGGTAATTGTTTTTTGGGCTCCGCATTTCTGATTCAGAATCTCAGTTGGTAGCAAATAAAACTCCCAGCGCTCCAGTTGCAGTGGCGTCTCAGAACGGTCCTTGCTGGCATACAGACAGAATACATATAAATCGGACCAGCGCTTCAGGGAATCGCTGTACGCGCTTTCGGCATCCCATGAGCGGGACGGGCGTATACTAAACTGAATCTTGGAAAGACGTTCGGGATTCCAACTTTGTAAATAGGCAGAGCATTTGACTTCGATTTTTCTCCCCGATGGGGACAGAAGGTCGTATTCGGTCCAGTCACGGCGGGAAACAGTCGTATCTATTCCGAGAGCAGATGCGACGATAAATTCCGCCAATGCCCCACGAAGAGTATTGTTCAGCAGGTCAGAAGAATTCCAGGCCCAGAAGTCATTGAGTAACTTGCCGATAGGCATCCCATCGTAGGTAAAATGTTCGTTCCCTGTCAATGTTTGCATTTGCATACCTCCAATCTTAGAGAAAATAAAGGCGGCAAAACGCTCTGCCGCCAATTCTTGTTGTTCCAATGTTGTAATTACATCGCCGCAAGGGGCTATGTGTCCATAATAAATATGGCCGAGTTCGTGAAAGACCAGGTAGATAATCTCCACAAGCGGAAGCCTGTCGTTATATGCAATAACATATGCAGATAGTCTGTGGCTATAAAAGGAAAATGCCCTTTTGCTGAAATATCTGCTTATCTGGGAGACAGAAAGCTCCATGCGTAAGGAGATAGATTGGTAGGCCATGATATGTAAATCATGTTCTATCCATCCTCGAATTTTTTTATAGCGCCCTGCCGCGAAGAGGAACCTTCGGGGGTCCATTTGTCCTGACCGGAAGCTGCTGCTTTATAATCTGTATCTTGATATTTGTCTAAAACAGCCCATATTACCTTACGGTCGCTTGGAGAGGCACAGGAATAACACCGGATTAGCTCCTCGTTTTCAGCCGAAAGAGATTGCCTAGCTGGATTAGATGTAAGGCCCAGTAAATAGTCGGTGCTTACATCAAGCGCATTGGCGATGGATATGACGAGGTCGGCACGGGGCATACGCCTTGCGTTTGTAAGGTATCGTGAAATTGTGGCTTCTGTCGTATTTGCCATTTCCGCAAGCATTCTTTGGGTAATCCCTTTTTGTTGTAGCAGATTGTAAAGGACATTGGAAAAATTCTGCATATAATCACCTCCTCCCCAGAATAATAGATGCTTACCAAAATGTAAACATTAATTACCAAAATTATAAAATAATTATTGACAATTACCGTTCGGTAAGATATGATTATGTCATAAACAAATAGAGGAGGTGATTCGATGAATACTTCTAGGCTGAGAGAGCTGCGAGCTGGAAGGCGCGTACCTCTCGAAACGTTGGGTAAGGTCATTGGCAAATCTAAAGTATCTTACATCAAGAAGGAACTTGGAGAAACGCCATTTAAGCCCGACGAGGTAATAGCGTTATCGAAATTTTATGGCCTGAGCTATGATGAGATGAACGCTATTTTTTATGACAGTAACTTACCGATTGGTAACTTTGAGGATTATAATAGATTCCTCAGAGCCTTGGAATCAACTAGGTCAAGTGTAACAGAAAAGGAGTAAAAAGAACATGGATGATAGATGTGAGAATACGGGCATAAGCATCTACTTCCAGTGTAGAGTTTTAGCGTCAAAGAACAATGAGAATTTCAAGAGCAGAGAAAGCGCGGCGGAATATTTCGGAGTATCTGTTTCGTCTATGGCAAACTACGAAAGAGGGATAACCGTTCCCCCTATGGATTTGGTCATGATGATGGCAGATGAGTACAACGCTCCGCAACTCAAAAATTTATACTGCCTGAAACAGTGCCCTATCGGAAAAGGGCAGCCTATTTCGGCAGAGGTTAAAACACTGGAAGCGGTTACGGTTGGAATAGTAGCAAAGTTGGACAACGAAGGAATCGAGGATATGCGTAGGGAGCTGCTGGAAATCGCAGAGGACGGAAAAATTTCTTCAGACGAAGAGGAAGAATTTAAAGAAGTCTCTTTAGCGCTGGATAAATTGGCCGTTTCTATCAGCGAGCTTCGGCTGGTAAAAGAAAAACTTCTCAGGAGGGGCGGTGAAGCTTATGGACATTGACAGAACCAGAGAATACCTAGAAAGAGAATTTGGAATCAGAACGGCCCAGGAGCTGGAAGCCGCCTCTAACCAACTCGGAGATATAGATATCGGATTGTTTGTAACACCGATTTTCCTGGATGAAAGGAGCGTAGCACAATGAGAAAAATGGGACGGAAAAACCGAGTTGCATTTGGAGGGGTACTCATGGGACTTGGAATTATGATGACGTTCCTGTTCGGAATGGCTTTAGCTGGAGACAACTGGGAGTTGGCATTGGCTATGCTGCTGGCCGGAATTGCGATTACGGGAGTCGGAGAAATCGTTGCAAGAGAGGAGGAATTGGGCGATGTGTAGTGATTGCTCCAGAATAGTATGCGACAACAGATGCCCCAATGCCCCGGAGCCCAAGCCAATCAAAATTTGCTCAGAGTGCAAAAGAGGAATATATGCGGGAGACGAATACTACGAAGGGATATTCGGTCCGGTATGCAAAGACTGCATGGAGGATAAGGACCTGAACGAAATCTTGGATATATTCGGGGAGAAAATGATGGTAGCGGAGGTGGGACAATGGAGCTGAATGGAAACGGATTGCCAATATTCCCGGAGCTGAATTTTGACGAGAAAAAGCATCTCTACATGCTTAACGGGATGATACTTCCAAGTGTCACAACGATAATGAAGCCGCTGGACAATGCACTCTATCAGGGAATCGATGAAGAGGTCATGAAAACGGCAGCCAGAAGAGGGACAGCAATCCACAACGCAGTTGAGAACTATGTTCTGTATGGTATCGAGGACATAGAGCCAAGATATTCGGGATATTTTGAAGGATTTTTAAAATTTTGGGGTGAGAACGAGCCAAAACCGTTAGCGACTGAAAGCAGAGTGTATCACAAAATTTTGAGATATGCTGGGACGGCAGACCTTCCGTGTGAAATTAATGGTGAAAAAGTCTTGATAGACTATAAGACTTCGGTAGCGGTGAACAAGATGCTGACCGGAGTCCAGCTAGAGGCGTATGCGAAAGCATATGATAGCCACGGATTTAGGTTCAACGAAAAAGCAATCGTCCACCTAAAAAGCGACGGTACTTATCAGCTGGTTAGATACAAGGCAAACGACATAGAGAGCTGGGAAGTCTTTTCGGCATTAATGGTAGTGAGAAATCATATTCAAAAATACAAGTAGGAGGATAACCATGAGCAAAGAGGTAACGGAGGTAGTAGTAGCAAATATCGAGACATCTACGGAGGCCGTGAAGGAAAAGGAAATTCAGCAGGAGGTCAGCCTTGTAGAAATTCGGGCAAAAGAAATGGTAATTTCTTCGGATGATGAGTATAAAAAGGCCGCTGAGTTCGGAAAGCAGATAAAAGAAAAAGCAAAGACCGTGACAGACTTTTTTAAACCCATGAAAGACTCGGCATATCAGGCGCACAGGGCAATATGTGACAGAGAAAAAATGATGCTGAAGCCACTCCAGGAAGCGGAGAGAATCTTGAAAAAAGGAATGTCCGCATACTACCAGGAGAAGGAAAGGAAACGGATGGAGCTGGAAGAGAAGATGCGCCGGGAGGCTGAGGCCGAGAGGGAACGCAAGCTGAACGAGGCGGCGGCACTGGAAGAGAGGGGGAAGGCAGAAGAGGCAGAAGCTGTGCTGCTGGATGCACAGGTGGTCGAATCGGTAGCAGCCAGCGCAACGGTGGTAATGAATACACCAAAGACAAAAGGGGTAAGCAATGCTAGGGATTGGGAGCTTGAAAGCATTGACCATGAAAAGGTTCCGATTGTATTTTCTGGGATGGTAATACGTCCGGTCGATGAAAAAGCTGTAATGCGGCTAATCCGAGCATCGAAGGGGACAATTCAGATTCCGGGAATCAGATACAGAGAAACAGTCAAAGTAAGTATCAGGAGGTAGTGGACTATGGCAGACGATATGCTGAATGTGGTGAAGTACGATGCTGGTGGGGTAGAGATTAAGTTGGACCCAGCAACCGTAAAGAATTATCTGGTACGCGGGAATGGGAAGGTAACAGACCAGGAGGTATTATTTTTTATCCGGACCTGTCAAGCGCAGAAATTAAATCCCTTGGTATACGGGGAAGTGTATCTGATTAAATTCGGGGACGAACCGGCACAGCTGGTAATCGGGAAAGAAACGTACATGAAGAGAGCGTTCAAAAATCCCAATTACAGCGGGATGAAGTCAGGAATCGTTGTTCAAAGAGGGGAAGAGATTGTCCAGAAGGAAGGAACGTGCCTGTATCCGACGGAAGAATTGATTGGCGGATGGTGCAGGGTATATCACGAATTGAACGGCAAAGAAACGGAAACGTTCAAGGAAGTGTCCCTCAAAGAGTATCAAAAGTTCAAGGGCGATAAACCGATGGCAAACTGGGGGAGTAAGCCATGCACCATGATAGAAAAAGTGGCAGTATCTCAGGCAGTCCGAGCAGCTTTTCCGGATGACTACCAGGGATTGTATACAGCAGAAGAATTCGGATACACGGACCGTGATGCAGAGAAAGGACAGGTAATCGATACTGGCGCTACGGAAACAGAACCGGAGAAAGCCGATGATGAGGTGGAGTTCATTTCCCAAGAACAGAGAAAAGAATTCTTCGACTTAGCAACAGGGTTTTACGGAAGTCGGAGGGGTAACGCAGTTGTAAAATATATCTGTAGGAATATGGGGCTGGAATCTACAGCCAATATGACTATCCAACAGTATGAAGAGGCAATGTCGGCGCTGAAAAATGGAATCGAGGCAGATAGGAAAAAGGTATCCCAGGAAGAACCCGGAAAAGAAACCGAAAGTGAGTGATAAAAAATGGCGGCGGGGAAAGACCTACCGCCATAATGAAGGTGGTGATGATGTTGGCATGGATAAGCGTTCATGACCATGTGGCGGGAGGAAAGTTGCGAGAGCTGGCAAAGGACATTGGCTGTTCGCAAAAAGAAGCGCTCGGAATCCTTGTATCGTTGTGGCTATGGGGGCTGAACAATGCGGACAGAACCGGGAGGCTGAGAAGTTGCGACCGATACGATATTGCCGAAGAAGTATTATCAAAAGGCCTAAGTGATGGATTAGACAAATACGGCATCGTGGAAAGTTTGATTGCTCATCGATGGATAGATGAAGGCGAGGACGGGACGCTCTACCTGCATGATTGGGATACATGGCAGGAACAATGGTATAGATTCCTAAAAATGAAGGAGTACGATGCTGAAAGAAAACGCCAGGAGAGAGCCAGGAAGAAAGCGGAGACGGAAGCAAAAGCGAACTACGAGGGCGGAGAAGAGGCGAAAGAAAGCAGCGAAAATAGTCCGAAGGACTGTCCGCAGGACAATCCCAAGGACAACACTGAAAATACCCCCAAGTCTGAGGATTGTACCGAAAAGCCTAAACACCCATACAAGGAAATAATTGCCTACCTCAATCAGAAAACCGGGAAAAATTTTAGATGGCAAGGAGAAGCCACCAAAAAGCACATAAATGCCAGATTCCGAGAAGGGTTTAAGCTGGAAGATTTTTACGCAGTAATCGACGCAAAAACAAATGAATGGAAAAACGATAGCAAAATGCAGAAATTCCTTAGGCCAGAAACCCTCTTTGGAAATAAGTTTGAAGGATACCTCAACCAGATACCGCATCGAACAATAAAGGCAGATGAACAAGCAAGGCAAGATGCGGGGAATCCGTTTGAGCAATGGAAGGGGGATTGAGTGAAAGATGGAGAACGGGAACGTGGCGTGTAAACTCGTGGAAGAAATAGCAAATGTCCCCTATAGGGAGAACGGGGATTATGTCGGAGCGGATGGGCTGCTGTATTGCGGGAAATGCGGAACCAGAAAGGAGCGCAGGATTGAGTGGTTCGGCCAGGGGACTAGAAAAGTCCCTGTAATGTGCAAATGCCGGGAGGAACAGCAAAGGCTGCAAAAGGAGCGGGACCGGAAAGAAGAGGAAATGTTGAGCATTAGGCGGTTTAGGGCTATCAGCATGATGGACGATACGTTTAGAGAGGCAACGTTTGAGAATTTCCAGGCAAGAAAAGAAAATGAAAAAAACCTGAAAGTGGCCCGGAATTACTGCGAGAAGTTCCAGACTATGTATGAAAGGAATCAAGGGCTGCTGCTATACGGCGATGTGGGAACGGGAAAAAGCTATATGGCGGCCTGTATTGCCAATTATCTTCTGGAGAGAAACATTTCCGTAGTGATGACATCGTTTGTGAGGATATTACAGGAAATGCGGGGATTCGATAAGGACAAGGAAGATGCCTTTGCAGACCGGCTGAATAAAGTGAGATTGCTGATAATCGATGACCTTGGGGCCGAAAGAAGTACAGATTACGCCTTGGAACAGGTGTACGGAATCATCGATAGCAGATACCGAGCAAGAAAGCCGATGATTCTCACGACGAACCTAACGCTCCAGCAGATGCAGGACACAACAGACATCCGGTACGAACGGATTTATGACAGGATATTTGAAATCTGCTACCCCATGGGATTTTTGGGGCCGTCCTGGAGAAAAAGACAGGCGTTCCAGAGGTTTGAGGAAACAAGAAAGATACTGGAGGAATGATATGGATAGTAAGGACGTAGGAAAGTATATCAAGGCTATCCGAGAGGAGAAAAAGATTTCTCAGAGGAAGCTGGCAGAAATGATTGGAAGAGGAGAAAGCACTATTGGCAATTATGAAACCGGGGCAACAGACATCCCGTGTTCTGTCATTCTGGATATGGCTCGGGGGCTGGGAGTTGGACCAGAAGAATTTTTTGGGGTGAGCCAGGACAGCTTCAACCCGCTGGCAGAGCTCAGGATATACACGCAGGAAGATAGGCAGATAGTTTCCGGAATCCTGGTCAAGAATGGGTACACAGTACGGCAGATTAAGGTTCCGAGAGAAAAAGGCAAGAGCAATTATCTTTGCCTCCAGGCCAAGTTAGAGGAAAGTAGTCTCGAAAGCCAGTAAGGGAGGTGATAGAGGATGAGAACGGTTAGATTTACCGTATATGGAGAACCGAAAGCGAAGGGAAGGCCTAGGGTATCAGTCAGGAAATCCGGGGATGGGGAAAGGACTTTTGCCAGGGCTTACACCCCAAAGCAGACGGTAATCTACGAAAATCTTGTAAGGACAACATACCAGCAAATGGTCGGGGCCGTAAAGCTGGAAGGAGAAATATCAGCAGATATAGTCGGAGTATTCCCTATACCTAAATCTATAAGCAAGAAAAAAAGACAGATGATGATTAACAAAGAAATTCTCCACACAAAGAAAATTGACTGTGATAATCTTGCGAAAATTATTCTGGATTCTCTTAATGGAATAGCTTATGAAGATGATAAGCAGGTAGTCAGACTCTATGTGGAAAAAATATACGGCGAACACCCCAGAGTAGAGGTCGAATTGAAGGAGGTGCAGCATTGAAGGAAATGCTGATGAGGAAATGTAAGGGCCGATACATAGAATACGATAAACGAGAGGGGAGATTCTCGAATAAAGAGTTTTCGGAAGGACTATTCCATCAATGGGGGAATGCCTATGAAGAGTTTGAAACCGGTCCGGGAAACTTTACGGTTGCCATAGTGGAGCTGCCAGACGGAAAAATAGTAACGCCTGACGCAAAAGACATTCAGTTTATCGATAGGGAGGAAAATTAAGATGAACGATTGCAAAGAACTGAGAATCGAGGCCGACACCTTTGAAAGATTGAGAAGAGATGCGAACATCGTACTGCAACGTGCCCTTGGAACGATGAAAGAAAAGGGAAGCGCAGAAGGAAAGATGACTATATCCATCGACATCAAGCTGATACCAGAAGTTATTCCCAATTATGACCCAGAAATAGAGGGGGGAAACAAGGAAAATCCTGAAACCGAAGTTTGAGCATAAGGTCACATCAGCAATCAATATCAAGAGCGAGGAGAAGGGCGGCACCAACCCAGAAATGGCGATGGTGTGGGATGATGACAGGCAGGAATATGTTTTGACATATGTCAATAATACGGAGCAGAGAAGCCTCTTTGATACGGATTTCCAGGAAGCGATGAACAGGCCTGAGCCTGTCGAGGCGGAAAATTTCCTCCTCGAAGGAGACGTAATGGACGAAGGAGCTCTGCCGGGGCCGGTGGAAGGCGAATGGAGCATGGATGATTTTCGCAATAGGGATGATTACGGATACGAGGATGCAGAATAGGGCGAACCGATGTACGAGTATGCAGACATAAAAGCGTACAAACCGGACCACAACGGAACGCACCTGAAAATTTTTGTCCCGGACCGTCAGCTGGAAGAGGCAATCCTGAAAAAGAAAATTAGGAATTGTACGATATGGTTTGACGATGGAAGGCACATCAGCGCCGACCAGAGAAGAAAGGCGTATGCCACAATCAGGGATATTGCGGATTTCACCGGGTATACACCGGAAGAAATGAAGGAACGCCTAAAACTGGAGCATATCATTCGGACGGGGTGTAAGGAATTCTCTCTTTCCAACTGCACGATGGATACAGCCAGAGAGTTCATCAATACAATGCTGGATTTGGCGTTGGAGCTGGGAGTACCATTGATGGATTTTGGGAGCAACCGGACGGATGATATTGACCATTACCTGTGGGCCTGCTTGAAGAACCGAAAATGTGCGATATGCGGAAGGCCCGGGGAAATCCACCATTGCGATACGATTGGGATGGGGAATGACCGGACGGAAGTGGACGATTCAGACTATAAGAAGATATGTCTATGCAGAATCCACCATACAGAAGCACATGCGGTAGGAAAGGCGGTGTTCGAGGAGAGGTACAGGGTGTACGGAATAAAGTTCAATGAGGAGATAAATATCTGAAAAGGAGAACAGGAAAATGACGAGATGCAGCGAACCGTTCAGTAATTGTAAGAAGTGCGGGAATAGAATCCTTTGGCTGAGAACACCTGCGGGAAAAAACATGCCGGTTGACCCCAACCTGATTAATTACAGGGAGGTCCCGGGAGGGAAAGAGAGGATTGTTACACCAAACGGGATGGTAATAGCGGGAGAACGGAGCAATCCGGATGAGGCGGATGGAGTAGGATATATTTCCCACTTTGCAACCTGCGGAAAATAATAAAAAGGACAGCCCGTCGATAAGGCCGCCCTCAGTATAGGTCGCGACTATATTGTAGCAGATGCGCATGGAAAAAGCAATCGGCGAAAAGGAGGACTATATCGATGGGGAAAACAAGGACGTTCGGAATCAGCCAGGAAATGTTGGACTGGATTACAAAGAAAGCGTCAGAGGTAGCTGCGGAGCAAGCGATAGAAATTTACAAGAAACAGTCGGCGGCAGAAGAAAAAGCAAAGTTCGATAGAAGGTACAGAAATACAAAGCTCCTCCTGGAACACTACCGGGATTTTTCGGAATATGGGGAAAAGGCCATCTACAGAATATATGAGGAGCTGGACGAGGACATCATAGATATTATCGAGCTGATGGAGGGGAGAAAAACGGATACCGATGGGAGAGTGCAGAGCATAGAGAGAGGGGTGATGAGGACCAGGGCAATCATGAACCATGTGAATACCATGCTGGAAGTATACAAAAAAAGCTGCCAGTCATCCCCGTACCAGGAGGAGAAGCGCCGGTGGAGGGTGATTGAGGGACTATACCTGAATAAAAAGGCGAAATCGGTGCAGGAAATCGCAGCAGAAGAATTTATCAATGAGAGGACGGTCTACAAGGACGTAAAGGCCGCATGTAAGCGACTTACGGCCCTTATCTTCGGTGTTGATGGCTTTGATAGATAGAACGGAACCACGGGGCTGCTACAAGGGCAAAACGAGGGCATTGACAGTTCATGTTACCAAATGGTAAGATATAAGCCGTGAACAACTCATATGTCATTCCTAAAAAACGTGGAATTCGATTGACACCAGACGGTAAAGGGATAGAATGAAGACAAGGAACTTACCGAATGGTATCAAGAACGGAGGAATGCGGATTGATTCGGAAGAGTGACATTGTAAGAAGATTGGTAGCGGAAAAGCAGTATAAGAAAGCGCTGCGGATTGCAAAAGACTTCCGACTTGGTATAACGCCAGAACAGTCATTGTGCATGAAGAAAGCATACGAATGCATGGTTCATGAACGGTTCTACCTATCCCTAGGTGAAAACACAAGGGCAAGGATAGCTGAGGGAATTGATACAATAGTCAGCATCTACGGAAGGGAGAATGATAAGAATGGCGAAGTTGTATACCAGCAGATTCAGCAATAAAGAGCTGGAGACCGGAAAATATACGGTAGTCGGAGTCGTGCGGAGTATGCCAAAGTTCCCGGTGAAGTACAAAATATCAGGAGATATTATCCAGATAGCCCCACCTGGATACCTCTGGAATGAGAATAACAGAGAGAGATTCAAGGAGCCGTACTTCAGGCATCTGGAGAAAAGCGGATGCTCACTTATCAATGCGATTATCCAAGGATACCTGGATGAGGGGAAAGATGTAGTGCTCTGCTGCTATGAAGATGTAAGAAAGCCTGGAGAGTGGTGCCACCGGCTGGTTTTTGCGGAATGGTGGCATGAAAAGACAGGGCAGATGATTGAAGAGCTACCAGACCCGTCCCAAGTACCAGGAGCCAAGAAACCAAAACGGGACGAACGCATTCCGGAAGAGCAGCCTGTAAAATACGAGCAACTTTCGTTCATGGGGGAATTGTACAGACAGATGTACCCACATTATAATACTTAACCGCTGATAGCTTAGTGTTAGAGCACCCGGCTCTTTACCGGGAGGGCGCAGTGTTTAATTCCTGCTCGGCGGACCAAAAACAATGCCTCGCTCAGAAATGGGCGGGGCTTTCTTAATGCTTCTGATTGTGCAATATGCCAGTAGCAGTATCCCAGATCACGGGGGCCATAAAATTGCCAATTGGTAAGAATACACAAAAAACTTTCGAAAACATCAATTATCCGATTGACACCAGAGGTGGGTTTGATATGATGATGACAAGATAAATAAAACAAATCAAATCCACGGAGGGAAAAACATGGGAAACGAATATAAAGAATATTTAGAGAAAGAACTGAAAGAAGCACAGGAAAAATTCGAGGAAGCCAAGAGAGAAGCTATTAAGGAAATCGAGAATATGAACTTCCACATGGCAGAAGATTTTGGAGCTGCTCATACAACTCACATCGATAAAATAACATCAGCGGCAGCAAGAATCAAAGCAATCGGAGAAGCGATGAAAGTTTATGATTACTTCCAGAACAAGTAAAAATACATAAGACAGAAGCCCCAGAACCCCACCGGGGCTTTTTCCATGCCTGGGTTGTTTTATAGAGCAATCCAGAGGCTTTACTGGTTCGGGCAATAAAATATACAGAACAGAAGGAGGAAGAGCCTATGGCGATGTTTCAGAATCCAGGAGCATTTTTCCTGGGGACGCTTGTGCCATCGGAGCAGAAATTTCTGAAGGTACTGCTAGAAAGCGCCAGAAATAGCGGATATACAAAGTTTGTGGAGCCATGCGCCGGTGCGTTTGCCATGTCACACCTGGCGGTGCAGTCCGGATTTAAGCCAAGCGAAATAGAATCGTCAGATGTGTCCATGTTCACATCGATTATGGGGTATGCGATAACGGATAAACCGCTGGGTGAACTAGAGATTCATGCAAAGGGATTTACGGACGAAGAGCTGCTGGACCCGGCTGTAGCACTATACGCATGGAAGTACCTTAGCACAGCAAAGAATGCCGGTAAGGAATATTTTTACAACTTTATGCTTGACCTGTCTGGGCGGAGGGATGAGCACATAGCGAACATAAGGGAGCAGCTGGAACGCGCAAAGGGAATCTTGAATGGCATGAACTACCGGACTCTGGATATGTGGAAACACATGGATGAAGTGCGGGAGGATGAACATTGCGTGGTTATTGCAAATCCGCCTACATATACTGCTGGATTTGAAAAGTATTACGATACCGGCGGGATGATGACCTGGAAGGAGCCGGAGTATGGAATCTTCGACCCCAAGACTGGCCTAAAAGAATTTATGGACATGTGCAAAGACGCAAAATGCCTGGTACTATGCTATGAAGAGAACGAACCAGGGAAGACGGCGGGAGAACCGGTATTTGCCCGGTACGGTGTGCGAAGCGGCATCAATGTGTATCTGACAGCGAACAGGCCGGATGAAGCGACAGCCCTGGCACATGGGAAAAAGATTGCAAGGCCGGGAGAGAGCAAGCTGACATGCCTAGAGTGTAGTATGCTGTCCAGAGACTACGAGATTACGGAGAACACAAAGGTACAGCTGTGCCAGATAGAAAGAGCAGAAGCGCAGTATTACCGACAACTCTGGACCCATAACTTTGTGGGCTCTTCCGCGCCAATCAACATTGCGGTCTTGATTGACGGGAAAATAGCCGGCGTGTTCGGAGTAGATAAAGCGGCGCTGACAATGGGGGCATTTGGTGCGAGAGTATCAGATGCCCTCTTTTTGATGTACGGGATGACGGTCCCACACAAAAAATATCGGCTGGGGAGACTGCTTACCATGTTGGCGCAAAACCGGGAATTTGCTCTGAAGATATGCAACGACCTAGAGAAAGAAAAGGTAGGGCACCTAAAAACGGTCCAGATGACAAGATACCCGGAAGCGAAAGAAATGCGCGGGATTATGAAACTGACAAAGCGCGTACCCGACCAAAAGGCGGGGTTCAGATTGACCTATGAGTCTGAGCTAAAAGACAGGACGGAGAAACAAACGCTTCAGGAGTGGTTAAGGAGGGAAGAAAAGTGGCAGAAGGAAAGGGCGAAAGCCAAGGCAAAATCAGATACGAGCAAATAGCGGATATGGGTTCCGGGCTGATTATTGCAAAGGTCCCTGCTGAGTGTATCAGGGAGCAGGATATCAATGCGCGAATCATGAAGAACGAGATGCAGCGCCAGCTAACGGACAATATCAAGAAAAGAGGGCAGCTGGAATCCTTGCCATTTTGCGCTCTTACTGAAGGAGGCTCCAGGATAGAGATTGTATCCGGGCATCACAGAATCCGGTCAGGGAAAGACGCGGGGATTAAGGAGTTCTTCGTAATCCTGGATGTGAGCGGCTTGAATCGGTCAAAAATTGTAGCAAAGCAGATTGCTCACAATGCCATATCTGGATTTGATGACCAGTCCACATTGAAGGAACTGGCAAAAATGCTGGAGGACGTAGATGATATGATAGAGAGTTATGCCGGGAAAGATATTCTGGCAGAGCCCGAAGCGGAACTGGAAAAGTATCTATCACCTACGCTGGAGTTTGACTGGAAGAATCTGACCTTTACTTTCCTCCCACATCAGATTGCAGATTTGCAGAAACTCATTGATGCGCTGGAAAATACAAAGCCAGACATTGTGGGGGTGGCGGACATTGAGCAGTACAAGCCGTTCATGGAAACGCTGGCAAAATATCAGCAATTTGCCAATGTCAAGAATACCGGGGCCGCCATCCATGCCATGATTAAATGCACTGAGCAGATGTTTGACGATATTGGTTACACGGAAGATAGCGAGTGGGTGCAGATGACCGGAATCTTTGGGAGCAGCGCTATCCCTGCCGCGTCCGCAGAAATCATAAGGGAAGCGTTAAAAAAGATGATGGAAGATGGCGTGGTTGGGCCTAAGAATAAGTGGCAAGCCATAGAATACTTAGCGGCTGACTATTTGACCGGAAAGTAGGTGTAACGAATGGCAGCACCGTTGAAATATAACCAGGCATACCACGATGATTGGGCATGGTCTTTGGCTATAAAAGGTGCTACCGATGTAGAAATTGCAGAAGCCTTCGGAATATCGGTCAGAACGTTAAATAGATGGAAAAAGGACCATGACAGTTTCATGACAGCCCTTACCGCCGGGAAGGACCAGGCAGATGCAAAGGTGGAGAGAAAGCTGTATGAACGTGCTGTTGGATACAGATATACGGAGAAGGAAACCGTATTGGAGATGGACGCAGACGGAAATCGGAAACCTCTGAAGGTTAAGACGGTCGAGAAGGTATGCCCGCCTGATGTCTTGGCGCAGATGTACTGGCTTAACAACAGGAAGTCCTCATACTACAAGAGAAACCCTGAGAACTTTATCAAGCAGGAAGTAGTAGAGGCGGAGGACGATGTAGTATTCTATTTGCCGGATAATGGGAGGGACACAACTGAATGACAAAAGGGAAAATCGTTATCAGGCCACAGCCCGGACCACAAGAAAAGTTTCTGGCAACTATGGCAGATGTATGTATATACGGAGGGGCCGCCGGAGGAGGGAAAACATATGCATTGCTGTTAGAGGCTATGAGGCATAAGTCGGACCCCAATTTTGGTGCAGTGATATTTCGGAGAAATTACACTCAGGTTACGGCGCAAGGAGGTCTGTGGGATTCAAGCAGGAGCCTCTACCGATATGCCAAAGGAGCAGTCCCTAGAAAAACTCCCAAAATGCACTGGGAGTTCCCGAGTGGAGCGAGAGTCAATTTCGCTCATCTTGGGAGCGATGATGATTGCGAGAGCTGGCAGGGCTCTCAGATTGCAATGGTGGGATTTGATGAGCTCACGCATTTTACCAGGTATCAGTTTTTTTATATGCTGTCCAGAAATAGAACGGACGCAAATGTGCGGCCATATGTCCGAGCAACATGCAATCCGGATGCCGATAGCTGGGTGGCAGAATTCATTGCATGGTGGATTGACCAAGATACAGGATACCCGATACCAGAAAGAAGCGGTACAATACGGTATATGGTGCGGATTGACGATAAAATAACGTGGGCCGATACCAAACAGGAACTTGTCAATCAAGGCGTGGAAGATGGAGATATTAAAAGCGTTACGTTTATCGCAAGCACCCTCCAAGACAACCAGATATTGATGAAAAGAGACCCGGGATACCTGGCGAACCTGAAAGCCCTCCCTCTAGTGGAAAGAGAGCGCCTCCTGTATGGAAACTGGAAGATTAAGCCGGCTGCCGGGCTGTTCTTCCACAGGACCCAGGTAGGAGCAATACTCGACAAGGCTCCTGATGACCTTATCGCCGTATGTAGAGGGTGGGACCTTGCTGCAACAGATAAGGACGAGAACGATGAGGCGGCCTACACTGCCGGTGTTCTTCTGGGTTACCGAAGAAGCGGGCGTTTTGTCGTATTAGATGTAATCAATCAGCAGATAAAGGCCGGTGAGGTAAGAAAACTTGTCATGATGACTGCGAAAATCGACCAAGAAAAATACAGGAATGCTGGACTTGTGAGGCAAAGGCTCCCGCAAGACCCCGGGCAAGCCGGAAAAGAACAGGCTCAATCCTATATCACAATGCTGGCTGGATATGACGTAAAGACAGTTCCTGAGTCGGGAGATAAGGAAACCAGAGCTGAACCAATGGCGGCGCAATGGCAGCATGGCAATTTCGATGTAATGCTTGGAGAATGGAACGAAATGTATTTCAACCAGCTTGAATCATTCCCGGAGTCAAAGTTTAAGGACATGGTAGATGCCGGCAGTTCTGCCTTTAATGAACTGACTATCGGAATGTCGTTTAACCTGAACAACCTGATAAATTGATTGGAGGTGATACAAATTGCCGGAATTGCATTATGACGGATATGTTAACATGCTCAACAAGGTGGGGACAAGCAAGGACCCGCTGGAAGGATATACCTATCAGTACGAGGAGCCCACCCCGGACCCGGAGCTTGCGCAAATCTACAGCTCCAATGGAATCTTCGCCAATATCATAGATAAGCCATCAGAACTGGCCTTCAAAAACGGATATGATTTGCAGATTGGAGATTCCGACTTGGACGATACAATCAAGAAGAAACTGGCTAAGCTCAAATGGAAGCAGACCGGGACCAAGGCCCTGAAATGGTCCAGACTATTTGGCGGGGCTGCTATACTGATGGGGATTGATGACGGAGGAGACTGGGACGAGCCGGTCAATATGGCTGCGGTATCCTCCATCAACAGCCTGACCGCTTTTGAGCGGCCAGAGATTACACCGGATTACAATTCGGTTTTTACCAGGAACATTGACATCCAAACAATCCAGAAGATAGGGACTCCAGAATACTACATGATAACCCCTATGTACGGAGGCGAACAGATTAGGGTGCATGAAAGTAGGTTGCTCCTGTTCCGGAACGGAGAGATACCAAGGACCAGCTCCATGAGTACGGACTACATGTTTTTTGGAGTACCCGAGTACAACCGTATAAAACGGGAGCTCAGGGATACCGTCACATCACACGGGAACGGATACCGGCTCCTGGAACGCTGCATACAAGCGGTCTACAAAATGAAAAACCTCTCCAGCCTTATGGCAACGCCATCCGGGGAGGATAACGTAATCAAAAGGATGCAGCTGATTGACATGGCAAGAAGTCTCCTGAATACCATGGTGATTGACTCTGACGGAGAGGATTACTTGTTCCAGACTTTCCAGCTATCCGGCGTGAAAGACATTGTAGACGAAAGCTGCAATATGCTTTCCGCAGTAACGAACATCCCGCAGACGATATTGTTCGGACGCTCCCCGGCTGGTATGAATTCCACCGGAGAATCGGACCTGTCAAACTACTACGACTATGTGGGGCAGATTCAGGAACTGAACGTGGCCGATAATCTACACTACCTGGTCGATTTGCTCCTACGAGCAGAGTATAACTCCGGAAGGATTCAGACCATACCTGCCTATGAACCGGTTCCGGTTCCGCTTTGGAATATGTCCGAAAAGGAAAAGGCAGAGCTTGAACAAGCAAAAGCGTCTGCTGAACTGACCAAGGCACAGGCCACTCAGGCGTATGTGGATATGCAAGTGATTGACCCGCAGGAGGTCAGAAGGACACTTGCCGAGTCTGACCAATACCAGCTGGAAGATGTCCTATCCGAAGAGGACCTTGGGCTTGAGCTTGAAGGATTGCTGCCACCAGAAAATGCTCCGCAACAACCCGGAACTTTACAGGAACATCCGGATGCCGTGGATTCCGGCGATATGGACCATACGGCAGCGGCAGTAATTGTGGTGCGGGACGGTAAAATCCTTGTTGCTGACCGAACGGATGGGACGGGCGTATGCGGGCCTGGCGGCCATCTGGAGGAAGGGGAACAATTTGAAGATGCAGCTTTCAGAGAGGCTATGGAGGAGTTTTCCATCCGCCTTGGGCCAATTACCCTAATCGGATACATAAAAGACACCACAGGCCAATACTGCGATACCATGATATACCTATGCACGGACTTCTCCGGGGAGCCGACAGCGGATGGGACCGAAATTGTAAATGCGCGATGGGAACCTATGGAATCGCTTGTTGGGAAGAAGCTCTTTCCGCCATTTGAAAACAGCATGGAACTACTCATGGAGGTGTTAAACGGGACTAAAACCAAGACAGAAAATGCAGACAATATGGATTCCGAACGGGTAGATGATGACTGGATTACCATGAATGGCACCCATGTATTGGCCGGAGAAGAAGGAAGCATAAAATACGGGCCGCCGAATTTGAAGGGAAAGGCACATAAGCCCAAAAGCAAGTCCTCCAACGGAAATGCTGCGTCAGGAACTTCTGCTGGGAAAGGAGGAAAAACTAACACCACCGGAGGAAAAGAAGGCGGAAGAGGTGAATCCGGGAAAGCAGGAATCGACACTAAGGCCATTTCCAGGATACAAAGGAGTCAAGAAAGAAACGAGTGGTCTAATATTGACGAGGATGACAGGCTTGCTTATTTGGATGACGCAAGGGAAGACTATTCCAATTACCAGTTTACCAGAAACGGAACCCTTGCGAATGCGATAGCCTCAGAAGAGGGGCTTAATACTAAGCCCACATCGCTTCGGGGAAATGACTTTGACGAGTATGTAAAGCAAACCGGAAGCAAGAAGATATACAGAGGAGTCCAAGACCTGGAGGACGATGATGGTGAAATACTTGCATCGGGTGCGGACATACGAAGGGAGTTTTCCTCCAGTGATGATTCGACCTACGGCGGGGGAAATTACGGAAGCGGATACCATTTCGCTGAATCACGAGATTATGCAAAGAGTTTTGCCGATGAGGAATATGGGGGCGAATTAATCGAGTGCGCGATTAAGCCGGGAGCATATATTATGAACCATTCTGAATGGCAAAATCTTTCCGAGGGCAGGAAAAAAGACTATGATTTCGATGAAGGCCTATATGCATTAACTCACGGATACGATGGAGTATCGGCAGATTCGGGAACTATAAACATCGTCAACAGGGGATCCCTTGTTTATAAGGAACCTGGCAATTAGGAGCAAGAAGCCACGCACTCATGCGCGGAGGAGGTGAATTTAGGTGGTCAGACGGGACGCTCAAAATGAACTGTTAAAAAAGAAATTCCGTGGAAGGACCGAGATACCATCAAAGTATATCCCGAAGTTTCCGGCGGCAGCAGAGCGAGACTATACACGCATGATGAATGTCATGGTCAGGGAAGTCCTAAAATCGTCCCTAACCGATTACCTCCCCGAAGCCATACAAATTATCAATCAGGCAGAAACAAAGGCTCCCTGGGGCAATCAGAAGCCCACACAGCGCCTTGACGCAAGGGAAACACAGGGAGAACAGGCCAAGAAAAACCAGAAGGAGAGAGCGAAGTACAGGAGGGCCATAATCGCCCAGGTAACAGCTGAACTTGACGGATGGTTTGAAAGGTTAAAGGGGGCCCTGGAAAGCAGGATGAAGATATTCAGGGTCCGGGACAGGCTGAATACGGTTGCCAATGTCAACCGGAAGCTGACGGTCAAGGAGTGGAAGAAGGTTATCGGGAAAACGTTGGGAATCAATATCCTGGAGGACTATTACGACGGAGAGTATTTCCGGGAAGCCTTGGAAAAATGGGTCAATGAAAACGTGGACCTCATCGTAACAATCCCGAACGATATGCTGGACGATATGAAACGGGTGATACTGGAAAGCTATTTGAACGGCGATACGGTTACATCCATCACGAAAAAGATTGAACGCTGCTATGGGGTCACAAAATCTCACGCCAGGCTGATTGCCAGCGACCAGATGGGGAAACTGAGCAGCCAACTCTCCAGATACCAGCAGACAAAGGCCGGCGTAAGCAAATACGTATGGCGGACAGCCGGGGACAACAGGGTAAGGGAAACCCATAAAGCGCTGGACCGGAAAACCTTTAGCTGGGATAATCCTCCGGTTGTGGACAAAAAGGGACGGCGCTGCCACCCTGGGGAAGATTACCACTGCCGGTGTATTGCGGTCCCGGTCCTCGACTTAGGCAAACTGGAAATCCCGGCCGATGGAAGGATGGAGCAAAAAGTGACGATACCCACCAGAAAGAAACAGAGGTGATGAAAATTGAAATTGAAGAAGGTTAGCCGCCTTGACAGCGTACCGCTGGGGGAGGCTTTTTTTACGCCCGAAGGATACCTTCGTGACCGACCGATTGTTACCACATGCGGCATTTTTGAGTACGAGGATGATGACGGGACCGTCCACTATGAACTCAGGCTGCCAGAGGACGTGTTTGAACCGGACAGCCTGAAAAGCTACAAAGGAAAGCCGGTCATCTACACGCACAATGCCGGAGAAATCACGAAAGACAATGTGTCCAGGGAGACCATAGGCACGGTGCTAAGCGACGGAATCCGGGACGGGACCGATGTCCGGGCAGAAATCGTTATCCACGATGCCGATAAATTGCAGAGAGGGCTCAGAGAACTCAGCCTGGGGTATGACTGCGATTTAGAAGAAAAGTCCGGGACCTGGGAGGGGCAGCATTACGACTGCATACAGCATAACATACGCATCAATCATCTGGCCCTGGTCGATACTGCAAGGGCAGGGCATAGAGCCAGATTGAATTTAGATGGCAAATCAAAAAAAGGAGGAAAACGCAACATGAAGAAATTTAGCCTTGACGGACTCGAAAGGGCTCTCACCCCTGAACAGCTTCAGGAGGCGGTGGAGATGTACCTGGCCGCCAACTCGGGCGAGGCCAAGACCGAGGATGAAGGAGGTGAGGAGCAGAATCCCATCGAGCAGATTCGCCAGAACGCTGACCGCAGAGATGCGGATATTTCCGCAGTAGGGCAGGAAGAGATTCCGGCCATGCAGGAGGAAATCAAAACCCTGCTTTCAGAGATTGACAAGATGAACGGGGCCAACGATATGACGGGTGACGGCGCAAACTGCAACAACCAGGATGAAGAGGACCCGGAAAGCGACCCCACGAAGCAGGACGGAGAGGACCCGACAAGCGACCCCACAAAGCAGGACGAGGATGACCCGAACAACACGGCAAATCCGGCCAAAGAGGACGGGGATGATATTACGGCTCAGGCCGAGGACAAATCCGTGAAGATGGACTCCGTTGAGCGTAACTGGGCTGAAATGTATTCCATCTGCCAGATGGCCTCCAAGCTTGGACTGGCGGATTTTGTACCCAAGAGCGCCCTGGACGGCAAGAAGCGCATTATCAAAGCGGTCAATCCGAAGCTTAAGCTTGACGGCAAAAGCAAAAGCTATGTTGATGGTGCTTACGAGGCCGCCGTGGCACATGCCCTCAGCAGAAAAAGCGTGGCAGATAGCATGAAGAAGGTGCTTGGTCAGAAGAACACTTCCCGCATGGACTCCGGGATGAAAGGCGGAGCCGATGAAGCCAGAAGGAAGATGATTGACAAGATGATTGGAAAGGAGAGCAAATAATGGTACAGAGAGATTATGGCTACAATCAGCCGCTGGGGCTCCCCGGCGGTATTTTTGATTTATCGGTTAAGGACATCGTTACCAGGGTAACGGACCCTGGAGTGAGTGTAAAACCCGGAATGGGGATGGTCAAAGGAGCAAGCGCGGGTGAGACGGTAAAGCTCCCGGTAACCGGTTCTACCGCGGCGGATTTTGAAGGAATCTTCGTCCATGGCTCCAAGCAGCTGGAACACAACATGGCCGGAGTGGTAGGTACGGAAGGCGGAGACACGGTCGGACTGATGAAAAAAGGTCGGATTTGGGCGCTCATCGCCGATACGGCAACCACCACTTACGGAACAGCAGCGGCGTTGATTCTGTCCGGCGATAATGTCGGGAAACTTACGGATACCGCCGATTCGGAAGAGACATCTAAGGTCGCGCTTACCGGGGTGACGTTTACCGGAAAAGCAGATACCGACAACGGCATTGCCGTAGTCGAAATGAAATAAGGAGGACGAAAGCGTGGAAAATGTAAGACGTTACGATGCAATGGACCAGCGTAAATTAAAAGACAGCACGGTAGTAATCGAAATTGCCCGTTCGGAGCAGCGGGGAGTGAGACGCTTTGACAGCGTTGAGGATGCCAGCGTATTCTTCGCGCGGGAATTGGATTATGTGAAATCCAAGGCGTATGACAAGCAGTATCCGGAACTGTCCGCTCTGCGGTATATGCCGATTACCAGCGAAGTCAATGAAGGTGCGGAGACCGCTACCTGGTACGGCTACGAGGTGACCGGGCTTGCCGAAATCATCAACAACTATGCGGATGACCTCCCCAGGGCAGATGTAAAGGGAGAACCCACCACGGTCAATATCAAATCCATCGGTGTATCCTATGGCTACAACGCCCAGGAAATGAGGGCCAGCGTATACACCGGGAAAAGCCTGGATGCCAGAAAAGCAACGGCTACCAGGAGGGCGCATGACTTTAAGGTCAACCAGATTGCTTTTGTCGGTTCCGACAAGGACAAAATGGTTGGTATTTTCAGCGAGGAGGCAGGAATCCCGGAATATGCCCTGTCCGAAGTGACAGTAGACAGCGGGAAGAAAACGGAGTTTAAGTATAAGACTGCGGACCAGATTCTTTCCGACCTGAACGGAATGCAGGCCTACATTGATGAGCTCACAAACTCCATCGAGCGGCCCGATACCCTGGCGCTCCCGTCCCATATCTATATGGACCTGTCCACCAGGAGGATTCCGGATACCGAGACGACAATCCTGAAGTTCCTGAAAGATAACAGCCCCTACATCAAGAACTTTGAGAGCTGGAATGAACTCGGGGCAAGCGCGAAGGTGTTTAATCCTACCGGAAAGAACGTGGCCTTCCTCTATACGAAGGACCCTGAAAAGTTCAGCTTAGAGCTGCCTATGCCGTTCCGCCAGTACCCGGTGCAGCTCAGGAACCTGGAAACGGTCATCCCGTGCGAGTCCAGATGTGCAGGGCTTATGATTTACTATCCCTTCTCCATGTTACTGGCAAAAGGAATTTAAGGAGGAAACGCAGATGAAGATTGAAAACGTGAGCAAGAAAATCATCGGGAACCAGGATTTCCGATTGCTCCCCGGAGAAACCATGGAAGTGGCCGGGGATGAACTGTGGGTAAAAGATTACCTTGCGGAAAAGAAATTGAAAGCCGTTGCGGAAGAAGGGACGGCAAAGGATAATGTTTCCGAAAACGAAGTGGGAACCTCAGAAGCGGACAATGAACCGGACCATGCCGATGACGAAAACCCTGCGGAGGAATCGGCAGAAGCCTCCTCCGAAGGACAAGACGATGAAGCGAAAACCACGGCCAGAGGGAGGAAGAAGTAAAACGGGAGGCTAACGGCATGACAGCACTGGAGATTTTGAAACTCACTGTACCGGAAACGAAAAACATGCAGGATGACGAGCTGGAAAAGTGGATAACTCTGGCAAGGCCGCTTGTAAGTGAGGATAAGTTCGGACAGATGTACGAACAGGCCGTGGCATTGCTCACCGCACATAAAATGTGCCTGTCGGGGGCCTTCGGGAACCTGGCGGGCACGAAGCTTACTCTGGCATCCGTCCAGGGCATTGGTTCGGTGTCGGAAGGCGAGACCTCCATATCGCTGGATACAGCCGGGACCTCCATTGCTGCCACGGACCCGATGGCGGCGGAATACGGAAAGACCATATACGGACTGCAATATCTGTCGCTATGCAGCCAGGTACTCGTTAATATCGTAATAGATTGGAGCGGTGCCAAATGGCAAAAGTAAAGATTACGGACCAGTACACAGCCGAAGGCTTGCGCCTAAAAAGGGCGCTGGCCGAATTGGATAAGCTGGAGTGCTTTGTGGGATTCCAGCACGGCAAGGCCCGGAATGGCGGCGTGGACATCTGCGATTATGCGGCCTGGAATGAACTCGGGACCAGCAACGGAATCCCGTCCAGGCCTTTTATCCGTAACAGCGTGGACCTCCACCGGGACGAAATCAATTCAGCATTGGATAAAATCGTAGAAATGATTTTGAACGGCGCAACGGCAGAACAGGCGTTGAGAGAGCTGGGGCTGTTCCAGCAGTCTTTGATACAAGGAGAAATCACGGATGGAAGTTACGCCCCGAATGCGAAATCAACCGTCAGGAGTAAGAAGTCCTCACATCCCCTGATTGACACCGGAAGAATGAGACAGGCGGTCAACTACCAGATTGGAAAGAAGGGAGAGTTCAAATAAATGATTCTGTTTGCTACGGCTTATGTCCGAAGGCGTTTTGTTCAGGAGGTTGTGAGAGGGGCTTCGCATGGCAGTTATACGGACAGCTTCGTAGAGGCCGATGTGCAGCGTAACTCTGAGTCTACTTCCGGGCAGACAGAAGGAAGCCGGAAGAGCAAAGGATTAAAGGCATGGAGCGATGAACTGTTCCGGACCGATGACCAACTGACCGGCGAAATGGCAGATTGGATATGGAAGGATGGCCATTGGTATAAATGCCTGTCCTGTGAGAGGAGCAACAATACCATGCTGGACCATTATGTATCCACCTTTGAACGAGTAACGGAAGCTGCCAATCCTGACTGGGCGGTGCCGCCGGAAACAGGAGGGGAAAGTTGAGAGTATATGATTTGCGAGAATATCTCTACGATGTAACGAAGCGATACTTTCAGGCCGCCAACGTGGTATGGGCCGGAGAAACCCAGCCTAAGCAACCCTATCCTCTGGTCATGCTGTCCCTGCGCAATCTTACGGTATCCACCCAGCCTAATACGGAATCAACCAAGGATGAGATTATACGGTACTATCAGGCCGAGATACTGCTTGAAGTAAACACATTTACAGGTCCGGGAATAAACCTCCATAATGATGGAGTCCCGGACCTTTGCGAGTTTATCCAATATCTCAGCTCGGATGAAATGACAGATGAGTTTTTTGTGAACGACTTGGCGATTACCCAGAACGGAGCAATCCAAGATGTATCGCAGTTACTTGGCACTGAGAATGAGCATCGAGCGATGGCTGAATTTACGGTAAATTTCTGCCTGCTATCATCCGGGCGGTACGGACTTTCCCGTCCATCGGCTGAAAAGCAGTATGATACGGAAAACGGTATATGGGCGGTGGCCGGACAGGGACAGGAATGGGAGCCGACCACAACCGGAGGCGGAAGCTATGAAATGAACCATAGTGGTGATTACGACATTACCACTGCTGAAATCGAGGAGGAATGAAATTGGCACTCAATATTGATGGAATTGTAAAATGCACGATTGATATTAACTCCCCTGCAGTCAGCGGGGAGTCTTATTCGGGGCTGCTGATTGTTGGGCCGCCCCCAAGCAGCAAGACTATGCCGGACGTAGCCAGCTATACCAGTATCGAAGCTGTGTCAACGGCGGGATATGCGGATACGGACCCGGTATATTTGGCTGCCGTGGTTGCGTTCTCCCAGTCCCTGCAGCCGGACCGAATCTATGTTGCTACCATCCAGGATTCTGAAGAGCCAACGGATGCGGTAGAACGTGCGCTTGGAACGGACGGATGGTATTTTATTTGCCCCGTAGGAATCGAAACGACAAAGTACAATGCGCTGTCCGTATATGTAGAAACGCTTGAAAAGCTGCTGATGGTAACCCTGGACGACGAAGATGACAGCCCATTTCTTCAGGAGGGGTTGATGCGCACCTGCGTATGGAGGCTTGCAGAGAACCAGGATACGGATTACGACCCGTACCTCCATGTGGCTATTTGCGCCAAAGCGGCCAGCTATACGCCCGGCTCCGAAACCTGGGCCTATAAAACACTGTCCCTGATTACAGCCGGGGAGTTTGCGGATTCCGCGGAGATGGATTCCGAAAACGAAAACTATTATGTGTGCATCGCAAAAAAGAACATCACCCAGGGAGGGAAGGTACTTGGCGATGAATGGATTGACACAATCCGGTTTCGGGACTGGCTGAAGAACCAGATCCAGATGAATTGCTTTAACGTGCTGGTCCAGAACGCGAAGGTTCCCTACACGGATGCCGGAATCGGCCTTATCCAAAATGCGGTAATCGCCGCATTGAAGGAGGGACAGGCAAACGGCGGAATCGCCCAGGATTTTTACGATGAGGACGGGAACAAAACCGCCGGGTATACGACAACAGCCCCGCTTGCCGCAAGCCTGAGCGCGGAACAGAAAAAGACCAGGAACCTCCCGGATTTAAAATGGACAGCATACCTTGCCGGGGCAATCCATTGCACCGAGATTAGCGGGACACTGGGGTATTAAAGAGGAGGATAATGAATGAGGACATACAACAGTAAGAAAGTTACGATTGCCTGCGGGTCGCATATTGTAACCGGATATGCCGAGGACTCGTTTGTTACAATCGATGAAACCGGAGATGGCGTTAGTTCGGTAGCCGGGGCGGATGGAGAAGTCGCAAGGAGTGTATCTCCGGACCCTAGAAAGACAGTAAAAATATCTCTTATCCAGAACAGCAGTTCCAATGCGTTTTTCCAGAGGCAGTACAACAGAGATAAATCGGATGGCTCCGGAACATTCGCTTTGCTTATCAAAGACCTTACGGATGGGACTATTTTTTCCGCCGATACTGCATGGGTGAATAAGCTCCCGTCCTTCTCCCGGGGAAAGACCGTAGGCAATATGGACTGGGAATTGACGGCGGTCGGAGAGTTCGAGGATTAAGGAGGAATCAAGATGTATAACGCGATGTTAAAACGGACTGAGGTGAAGATTGACGGCACCTCATTTTTTGTTGCTCCATTCCCGGTATTTGCCGCCGTCAGGATTACAGCAATGCTGTCCAAGGTCCTTGCTCCGGTATTGGGCGGCCTGATTGCTCTTTTGGGAGAAAGCGCGGATGAAGAAGCTGAGGATGATTTAGGAAACGAGATTAAATCAGCAATCCCTTCCTTTGTGGAGGCCATGAGCAGTACGAATCCGGCAGACTTTGAGCGGCTGTTCCGGGAACTCCTGGTAAACTCCAGGAATATTGCCTTCCAGGACGATGAGCACACAACAGGCGAAATCCTCACGGAAGATTATCTCAACGCGATGTTCGCGGGAGACTCCCAGAACCTGTATATCCTTGCCTACCATGTGCTGAAAGTGAACTTCCGGGGTTTTTTCGAGAAATTCAGCAGCCTATCTGGCAGCCCGCTCATACAGAAGCTGAAAGCGCAAATCGACTCGCCAGATACGGGAGACTCGACACAGAGCAGTTCAGCGAGCTCGAACTTAGGTGCTACACCTTAATCAAGGCCGGCATATGCACCAAGAGGGAATTGGAAGATGGAACGTATACGCTGGATGAATTTTTGAAGCTGTATGCCTTATACGCCATGGACCGGGACATTGAGCGGACCCAGGCGGAAGAATTATCGAATGACAGGAGGTGATATTTGTGGCGTCCGGAATACTGAGAAGAATCGGAATCGCGCTTGGGGTTGATGTAGATAAAGCCTCGGAGCAACAGGCTAAAAACGCCATCGAAGGGCTCAAAAGCTTTGCAACAAAGGCATTGGGGACCATAGCGATTGGCGTATCATTGGTGAAAACCAATGCTTTGGCAGAAGAGTTCACCGAGATTAACACGATGGTCAAAAATGCGACCAGCGGAATGGGTGACCAAGCTGAAATCCAGCAGAAAATCCTGGAAGCGGCAAATCTCACCAAAACGGCATACGGCGATACCGCTAAGATGGTCTCCAATCTGGTCCAGGAGAATTCTGAGCTGTTCGGAACGGTTGACGAGGCCATCAAGTTTAATAATGCGGCTACTATGCTGTTTAAGACCGCCGGAAAAACCAATGACCAGATTGCCGGACTGATGGAGGCCATCAATAATTCGTTTGCCCGGGGAGTTGTTGACAGCGAAACGATAAGCCAGCTTCTGGAGCAGTCTCCGGAAGCGGTCAAGCTGTTAAATGAGCGCCTTGGAACAACGTCTGACCAGCTGGAACAGATGGCTTCAGACGGGAAAATGACGGTCGAGGATTTGAAGGAAGCGTTTACCTCCAATGCGGAAGCAATCTCGGAAGCCTACATGGAGACGGGGGTAAACATCACAAGTGCGTTCACGATTATCCGGAACCAATGGGGGATGTTTGTCTCCCAGGTATGGTCCGGGGCGGGAGTCTCCACAAGGGTCGGAAAGCTGATGGTGCGAGCCTTTAATGAGTTTATGAGAGTGCTCAATAAAGGGAAAACAACGATTACGGCGGTACTGCAAAGCGCTCTGGACTGGATTGAGCGTATCGCCGACTGGATTTCCAGGGTCGGCTCCGTATTGGGGCAGATTGTCAATAAAGTCGGCGGCGTTGGAAACGCCCTGAAAATCGCGGCAATCGCGGCGGGTGCCCTGTGGCTTGCGCTAAACGCCAAGAAGATTATAACGTTTTTGGCCGGCATACCCGGCCTTTTGAAGGCGGCGTTCAGCCCGGCGAACCTGAAGATTATGGGAATCGTTGCCGCCATCACCCTGATTATCCTGGCCGTAGATGATTTGATTAATTTCCTCAAAGGGAACAACTCCGTAATCGGAACCTTTTTTGACGCAACGGGAATCGGGGCGGAAAACGCCAGGGCGGCAATCATGTCTGCGTGGGGGCAGGTAAGAGACTTCCTGCTTGGAGTATGGGCGTTTATTCAAGATGCGGCGCAAATTTTCACTCAGACGGTGTTCGGGTTCATTGAACGGCACTCGGAGTCCATAAGGCAGAATTTTGAACGGGTCTGGAATGTTATCCGGACCTTTTTGAATGGGGTATGGACGTTCCTGTCGCAATTAGCCTCCACCATATTCGGCGATATAGAGTCGGAAACGGGTAACTCCTCAGAGGGAGCAAAGAGCAAATTGCTGTCTGCATGGCAAAGCGCCATGACCATCCTGTCGCAGATATGGGACAGCATGTACTCCAAACTCAGCGGGATATTCAATGCCTGGATGACGATTATCGAAACAATATTCGGCTGGATTGAAATGTTCTGGAATGCCTGGGGCTCAAGAATCCTATCTTGGTTCAAGGTCTTGTGGGACAGTGCTGGCGGAGTCCTGAACGGTTTCCTGACGATTGTGCAGGGTATTGTAGGGCTTATCGCAGCAATACTAACCGGAGACTGGGGAGCAGCCTGGGAGTCGGCAAAACAGATTGTATCTGGCGCGGTATCGGTGGTAACGAATCTCCTGACTGCGCTGGTCGATACAATCAGTATGCTGCTGTCCATGGCGTTCAGCTCAGTGACGAGCATATTATCATCCATCCGGGACCTTTTCGTGAGCATCTTTACAAACATCGTATCCGCGGTTACCGGAAAGGTCACCGCAATCAAAAACGCGGTGGTCAACGGGCTGACATCGGCTATCACCTGGATTAAGGGACTTCCGGCTCAGGCGTTCGGATGGGGCTCGGACATGATTGAGGGCATTGCAAACGGGATAAAAGGAGCCGCCGGGAAGGTAACGGATGCGGTCAAGGGCATTGCAGACAAAATCAAGTCGTTCCTGCACTTCTCGCGCCCGGACGAAGGACCCCTGAGAGAATACGAAGGATGGATGCCCGATTTCGTGGGCGGCCTGGCGCGGACCATGAAGGCAAGTAAGCCTATGCTCACAGCCGCAGTAACCGACATAGCGACTGCCTTGAATATCCGGCCAACAATCCGCACGGCACAGAATGTGTTTGGCGTAAACAAGGCCGGGAACACCGTGAACCAGAACATCGAGATTAACAATACAGTCAAGACCTCTGACAAAGACGCAGGAAGGAAAGCCGCTGACCAAATGGATAGGAGCAGCAAGGACATAACGAAAGAGGTCACAAAGGGGCTGGCATATGGGAGGGCCTAGAAGATGAGAAGGAGAACAGGAGCAAAAAGACCGGTAACCCTGGCTGGAATCAAATTTGATGCCCTTATATCCCAGGATGAAGCCTTTCAGGCCCAGGTTCCGGATTATCCCGTGGAGAGCGGGTACAAGGTGCATGACGGGGTGCTGCCGGACGCCCTGTCTATCAGCACCACTCTCTATCTGACAAACACCCCGGTTACATGGAAATCACAGATTGGAGTAAGCCGTACCAGAGTAAAGACGGTAGAAGCCCGGCTGCGTCAACTTTTTTGGGACCGGGAGCCTATTACCTACTCGACATCGGATATGACCTACGACAACATGGTGATAGAATCCATGACGATTTCCAAAACCGAAGAGGACGGCTATGCGCGGAAAATACCAATCACTCTAAAACAGGTGGAGGTTACGGCGACCAAAACCGGGGTGATTCCGGACAGCTATATCCGGGGAGGAAAATCGGAGGCGAGCGCCGGGACTGCCTCGGTGTCCTCCGATAATACGGGAGTGGCAACTACTTCTGCGGCTGATTCGGACAAGTCAAAGGAAAACGCCTCTATCTTGTACAAAGCAGGAAAAGGGCTTGGATTAATTTCGTAGGAGGTGTCTGGATGACCATATACATCGATGTGCCGGATATGAATGACAGCAAAAGCCGGGTAACACTCGCAGACGAAGAGTTTTATATCCGCTTCACCTATGCCGGTAGGACGGACACATGGTATTTCAGTCTGTACGATTCGGAAAATAGCCTGATTCTCGGAATGATTAAGATACTCCCGCTGTTCCCGCTGACGGAATACTATACATCGGCCAATCTCCCAAAAGGAAAGTTTGGATGCTTTACGGATTTGGCCCATATCGGGCGGAATGATTTCCTGAACGGTCAGGCCAAATTCGGATTTATCCCTAATAGCGACCTGGAAGGATGGGAACCATATGAGTAGAAACTGGAACAGAGCATACCGGCTGGTAGCCGGAGTGGCCGGAACTGGATTTGAAATCGGGTCAGTCCTGGAAAGCGGCAGGGCCATCCACATAAAATTTGAGCTGGAGAAAACAGACGTAACAAGCAACAACACCGGGACTATCTCCATCTGGAACCTAAATGACCAGCATGTAAGTATCCTGGAACAAAAAGACTGTATGGTTGAACTCCATGCAGGATATGGGGCCTCGCTGCCCCTTATTTTTTGCGGTAATGTAACAAATCCGGAGACGGAAATGGAGGGAGCAGACCGCAAGACGGATATTGATGTTGTGGATGGCCGGATTGCTGTCCGCGATACCTATGTAGCTATGACCTATCAGGGAGAAATCCCCGTCCAGGCCATCATATCGGACTGCATCCGGCAAATGGGGATTACCTGTGTCTACAGCCCTGGCGTGATTGCCACAATCCGCCAGATTAAGCTCCCGAACGGATATGCCTATGCCGGAGCTGCCGCGAATTGCCTGACCCAGCTATGCGGGCTGTGCGGCTATCAATGGTCCATCCAGAATGGAGTTGCGCAGATTCTTGTCCCAGGAGAACCTATCACGACTCAGGCATACATCCTGGACGAATCTACCGGGCTGATAAGTGTGCCGAAACGGATTGTAATTGGCTCTGAGAGCAAGAAGGAGGGAGAGGAAAAGAAAACCCAATACGGATACGAAGTGGAATATTTTTTGAATGGAGCAATCAATGTGAATGATATGGTGCAGCTGCAGTCCCGGAATGTGTCGGGGTTTTTTAGGGTCAAGAACCTGAAAATCAGGGGAGATAATCTGGAAGGTGACTGGACCTGCACCGCCCAGCTGTTGGAGGTGACGGCGGCAACATGAGAAGCGAAATGACACAGGCCATAGCGGACTATGTAGCGTCTGCCATGGCTGATATGTGGGTTGCACTTCCGGGAACGGTCGTGGCGTATGATACGGCTACCGGGCGGGTAAATGTGAAGCCGTTCGGAAGCCTCAAAAAGCCAGACGGTTCGCTGATGGAATATCCAATCGTAACAGGAGTCCCTATATGCCAGCCGGATGGTATCGCGACCCCGGTGAGGGCCGGCACTGCATGTCTGCTCGTGATGTGCGACATTGATATATCCGGATGGATTGCCGGGAAAAGCGGTGGTGCTGCATTAAGACATAACCTGTCCAATGCCGTCTGCATACCCGGACTGCAAAAAACGTCCACAGCAGAACAAAATCTGGCAAACGCCAGAGGATGCGTATGTATAAGCGGCGGGCTATACGTGGACGGCCCTATTACCTGCACCGGAAACTGCAATGCCCCTAATATTGATTGATGGGAGGTAACAAAGATGGCAAACAATGATGTTTTACTGGATGCAGACGGGGATTTAAGGCTGGATAGCAGCCGTGATATTGTCCTCGGAGAATCGCTGGTCCAGAAAATCAATATACGCCTCCGATGGTTCAAGGGAGAATGGCCTTTTGACGAAACACAGGGAACCGATTGGTTCGATACCGTCTTTGTTAAGAACCCGGATTTTGACCTGATTGAGCAGATGGTCGAGCAGATACTTTACAGCTTTGACGAGATTGCGAACGTGGAAACCGTATCAATCGAGGCAGATTCCGTCAAGCGGTCTGCCTCCATTACCTGGAAGGCGGTCACGAAGGAGGCGGAAACAATAGAAAGCGAGGTGAAACTATGGGGGAGCTCTACGGCGTAACGCCGAAAGGATTTGTACTGCGGAGGTTTGATACGATATACGCGGATTTGGCCGAACGGATTAAGCGATACGCCGGGATAGACATCACAGCGAATGAAAACAGCGCATTGAACCTGGCTATTTGCTATCCGGTATGCGATATTGCCGCACAGCTGCACGAAGAAAACCTGGAAATCTACAACAGCCTCCACCCCAGCACGGCGGAGGGTACGGCATTGGATGACTGCTGTCAGTTCGGGAATATCCTGCGGAGGGCCGCCAGAAAGACGGTCTATCAAATTTCCTGCAATGTGACGGACGGCAATACGGTCCGGAAGGATACAATCATAGCGGCAGATACGAACCCGCGCCACGATTTGTACTGCGATGAAGATACGGTAGTAAGCCGCGATGCATTTAATGAGGCCTATATCCGCCTGGTAGTGACGCAGAGCGGCCAGTCTTACACCATAACGATTGACGACCAGGAATATACCTATACCTCGCAGGACGGAAATCAGGAAACGATTTTAAACGGCCTAAAGACGGCGCTCGGAAGCAGCTACGATGTGAGCGTGGAAAACGGACTGCTCGTAATCAAATGCAAGCAGCCTGACGAGATTCACAAACTTGCGCTGAATGACAACCTCACAACAGATTCCATCACAGGGCTGGTCCAGTTCTCCACGGAGGAATACGGCCCTATTGTTATGCCAACCGGAACGATTACGAATATCATCAGTAACCTGTCAACCGGGTTTAACTGGTGCGAGAACCGGATTAATCCGGAGGTAGGGCGGCTGGAAGAAGAGGACTGGGAGTATAGGCAATCCTATATGGAACGCATATACAGCCATAGTAGCAATATGGCGGACTCCATCCGGTCCTATCTGCTGAACAATGTCGATGGGATTGAAACGGTCCAGGTCTATGAAAACGATGATGATACAGAAGATAGCGAGGGAAGAGCGCCGCACTCCGTTGAAATCGTAGTGTCCGGAGGCAGTGATGAAGATATTGCCTATGGCATCTTGCGCAGCAAAGCCGGAGGAATTGGAACGAATGGAACGGTTTCCGTGGACTGCCTGGGGTTAAACGGGGAAACCATCAAGATTAGGTTTAACCGGCCTACGGAAATCTACGCCTGGATATTGGTCGAACTGCATGGAAATAAAAGCGACATACCAAGCAATTACGAGAAAATCGTGCAGGACATTATCACCGATACATATTCCGGCCTACAGGCTGGCGACCCATTGATTTTGCAGCGTGTGATTGGAGAAATATACCTCCAGATATCCGGGGTGGAATATGCGTACATCTATCAGTACCATTCCTCCACGGTGGGAGACCCGCCGGATAAAGAGGACTACGAACAGACCAATATTGCCGTTGCCTCCCGAGAAATGGTGCTTTTGTCAGCGGACAGAATTGAGGTGACCGTCATTGAAAGTGATTGACGAGTGGAAAAACCTCACGCTGAGCCAGTTCTACGACAAGCCGGTGCTATGGGGAATCATCCGGGCAATATCAGAAATATTCCAGGCTGCATACGAGGAACAGCAGGAATTGAGAAATCTGCTGGAGATTGACAGCCAAGAGGGAATCAATCTGGACAACCTTGGAGACATATTGTGCTTGACCAGGACACAAGCGCACCAAATCCTCCGTAGAAGCAGCGAGTTTGAGCTGACGGATGAACTGTATCGAAAAGCGCTGAAATACAAAATCATCCTGAACAACTCCAACGCAACCTATTATGACATCATGGAAGGCATCCGGATTATCTGGGACACGGATGATGTGGTGTATCGGGAAGATGAGGATTACCCCGCTACTTATATCTTAGACCTCAAGAGCAATGATATTAACGCAACGGACATCTTGGAATCCAGGACCATGACAATCAAAGCAGCCGGCGTGAGAGTTTTGTTTATTGTCACATGGCTTATCCGATTTCGATATGAATTTTGGAAATGTCGGGCGAGAGTCACCTATAAAAGCGCTGTCCAGTTTTACGAAGAAAGCGTAAGGAAACTGGATGGCTCGTGGAAGATGGACGGAACATACAAGCTGGATGCCCAGTCCACAAAGCCCTTAAAGGTCACTTACAAATGCCTGCCGATATCCCAGTACGAGCCAATGTACCTTCGGAACGTCCTGGACATACCTGACCGCCTGATTGTGCGGATTGGGGATGAGGATACCTATCTCGCTGACGAGCCGGCGATTACCGGAACCCAAGGATATGAGATGGAGGTAACGTGGGAAAATGACGGCCTGAAAATCCTGTCAGAAAATGAACCGAATCTTACGGACAGACAGGAATGGATGAACCTATCCGGAGAAAATGAACATACGGTATACGCAAAGGACTACATCGTGTCGAAACAGGAGCTCTATGCTGCCTACGAAGCAGATGGAGTCCGCATTTACTATACGGGAAATCTGGAGTTTGATATTGAAATCACACCGACTCTGGTGTAGGAAGGAGAGAACATGGCAGTATCGATTGTGCCGAATGTGGCAAGAGAAAAGATGGCAAAGGCAAGGGCAGGGCTTGCAGAGCTTCCGCCCATCACCCATGTAGCATTTGGGGACGGAGGCTGCGACAGTGACGGGACGGTGCTTACCCCGGCCTCCACCATGACGGCCCTAAACCATGAATTGCTGAGAAAGACCATCAGCGAGAAACGGGTAACGGCCCAGTGTGTGATTACCTATGTCGGTAAATTGGCCGAAGGAGAGCTTGATGGGAAGAGCGTGAGTGAAATTGCGCTGATAGACTCAGAAGGGGACCTGGCGAACGTACAGTTCTTCAAGGGGAAGGCGGATGACCTGGAACAGACATTTGAGATTGACGATGATTACTCGTAAGCAGATGGAGGTGAGGGATAATGGCATATTACAATGTCAGCACTCCGGAATTTAACAGCCATGTCCGCCGGTTGGAGGAAACCGACTGGGCCCACGCAGAGGTGTTTAACCAGACGATAGAGCAAGCGGTCGTGAATACTGCAGCCCTCCAGCAAGCGAATTTTCGCCTTGGTACTCGAGCAATTCCTCCCGGGGGATGGCAGAACAAGGAGTATACGATTTCGGACGGCAGAATCAAGGCCTCCAGCATTGCCGAAGTGTATTGGGCCTGCGGCGCCAAGGATGCTGTGATTGATTGTGAAATCGATGGGTATACCCAGGATGGAGCCTTGGTATTAACCTGCGAGACTGTCCCGGAAGATGATTTGATAATCGACATTATTGAGATAAGGAACGAGGTGGTGGATAATGCCGTTTAAGCAAAACGTAGGAGGCGGGGTATCAGCGGCCAAGGACACGGCTACAGAGGCAGATGTTCGCTACCCTAAAACGTTCCACGCCGGGAAAGGGACTAAGGCCAAGGTCGGAGGCATACTGGATTGCCTAATCAAGAAGATTACCCCAGGAACCAGCAAGGTAGTGATTCCGAGCGGAAGTTATATTGCGGAGGATATTGAGGTTGACGGGGATGCTAACCTTGTATCGGCTAACATTAAAGCGAACAAAAGCATCTTTGGAGTCCAGGGAAATCCAAACGTTGTTGACACCTCTGGAGGGAATTTGAGTGCGGCTGCCATGCTGAAAAATACAAAAGGGTACTCGAAAGGCCAGGAAGTATCAGGAGAAATCGAAACTCTTTCAGATACCTCATTTTCCCCGAGCGGTTCATCTGCTTACAATGACTGCAAAATCTCCGGGTCAGCTCAAAATGAGTATGTGGGAGCGCTTGATTACTCTGTTATCGGGTATATCGCCGGGAAAATCCGAATCCATATCGCCAATCTCATCAGCAAGAATATAAGGGCAGGGGTAAGGATTGGCGGAATCGGAGGCTATATCGAAGGAAATTATACAAGTGATGCTACAGCTACAGCAGAGCATATCCTGACCGGGAGAACAGCAGGGATTAAAGGGAACATGGTAGCGGGCAATATGGCTAATGTAGGCGCTATTGACCCCGCCAAATCCGTGGTGCTGTCAAGCGGAGTGCTGTATGCCAGAATGACCAAGGGAGCGCACATCACAAATGCCACCTCCGGTTACCCGGAAGTAAGTGTTCCGCAGGCCACTCTTGCTAATGCGATTGGGTTAACATCGGGGAAAATAATCAAAGGACAGAGCGTTGCTGGAGTACAGGGAGGAGCTGCCAGAAGTGCTCTTGTAGATTACATTGCCTATAATGCGGATATATATTATACGGGCTACAGCAATACCAGTGGCAACAGGACTATAAGTATAGGAGCCCCCTATAATGATTGGGATACGGTTGTAATGATGATTTATCCAGATACGACATATAGAGGGCCCGTATGCATTGCTCTATCGAAGGGGCACGATATGCGTGTGCCTATCACAACGATTAAATATAACGATTCGACTTACCGAAATGCATGGCTTTCTGTTGCCCGTAAATCAGACGGCACAATTACATTGTCTCCGTTCAGAGGCAACGAGTCCGGAACATACAGAACGGTTGTCCGGATTATGGCTGTTTTCGATGGAATTGTCAATAACGAGTCGTAAAGGAGGTGCAAAAGTGAATCCAATCCGAAAACCAACAACTGAAGGAACGGCAAAACAGTATAATTTTGATGTAATCGGAACCCGATTTTTGGTAAAGAATCTTTCAGGCGGTGATGTTTTAGTGGGTTTTGAGTCAGATTTGGAAGGAGAAGATACCGAAACCTGGTTGATACCGGATGGAGCATGGCAGGTGATTCCGGGAGCAGAGAATCGAATCCACCGGACAACTGTGTACGTCAGGGCTTATGCCACATCTGCTACAGACAGAGGGGTTGAAATTGAAGCCATTGAATACGATCTTCCAAGGGGGTGAGACTTACGTTTAATCCGATTATTGGACAGGGCCTTTACGGATGGATGTACGGATATGGAGCCGGAGGAGCAGCAGTAATTCCGGGACGGCTCGTGATTACATCTCCCCATATCCATGTAACATGTGGAGATGCCGCTGTAACTGGATGGAAAGGTCATGTACTGGAATATTCCTTTGCTTCGGACATGGACGGCCTAGAGATTGTATCGCCTGATGAGCCGGACGTTCTGGATGATTTATCCGGACTAAGGGTGTCCGGAGAAAAGGAGCGGTCTGCCTATGCGGATGGATACCTGGTATCCCAAGAAGAATTATATTCCCAGGCCCAGGATGAAGGGCTGCTAATCTATTTTGACAGCGAAAGCACGATGGAACTTGAAATGAACCCGTTGAAAGGAAAGGAATGATAAAAATATGTCTGATACCTCAAACACAAGTGGAACCATGAAAAGCTATTATGTAAAGGTACGGCCTACGAACGGAGGCCAGCATAAGAAAACGCTGGCGTATGACTTTTGGACTACTGTTTTCGATGCCACAACCGGAAACAGCTATTTGTCCATTCAGGACGTGCCGGCCGGAATCGAGATTACTAATACCAGCTATTGGACACTGTACAGTGTCAATGATGCCAGATATGAATATCTTCTGGGGCTGCTCAAAAACCTACAGAGCACCGCAGCTACGGAGGCCCAGATTACAGCATTGCAGACCCAGCTTACATCGCTGATTGCAGCGTCCGGGGAAACTGACGGAAACACAGAACTCCAGGATATTCGGAACGGCGCAGACGGGGAGACCTATGATACAGCCGGAGAAGCGGTCCGGGGACAGCTGAAGAAGAAAATCGACAAGGACGATGCCATGAGCTGGTCCCAATGGTTTGACTCTCACCGGACCGGCTGGCATGGTGGAGTTACCTACCAGCGCTTTGATGAGTCCCAGGCGGTACTCGGGACGAAAACCGGGGACAATGAGGATATTGTCGTTGAAACGTCCACGAATACCGTAAAGGGCAGAAACGATTTTGAGGACAGCCCGGTCACGGACTTAATGTTTAACGGAATCATGGTAAACGGGTACTACGATGAGGACGGAGACCCCCATATCACGGCAGTAGAGGGGTCCCCGGAGTTTGCCTTAGACGGAAGCAATGGCGATGTCTATATGGCGTATCTTACCCCGTTTTACAAGCGCGTCTACACCGATGAAGTGGACGGATGGGATTTTGCGGACCACAGGGTTGAAGGAATGAAGCCATGGGACGGAGCCGTCAGACCGGATGGAACGTGGCGGTCCTTCTATTTTGTAGCGAAATATCCGGGAGTGAACAATGATGACGGAATCGTATCCTCCATTTCAGGCAGAAGGTGCCTCCGGAAAGCATCACACAATAGCCAGATTACAACGTTCGCGGCAAAGGGCCCGCAATACTGCGGCTTTACGAGTACAGATGTTTCTTGGGCGCAGTGGATGTTTGACATGAAATTTGCCACCCGGAATTCACAGAGCAAGCTTTCCGGCGCAGCCTCGTATTACTACCAGTACCCGGCAACGGTCGTCGAGGAAGATGTAAAACGTATCATTATCTCCAAGACTCAGGCCGCCAACCTGGTTGTTGGCTCATATGTGTCAATCGGATATGGCTATGCAAACAGCGGAACGGTCGGACTGGACAGAGGCAATGACAACCTACACGCATATGCGGATGATGTAAAGATTCTGTCCATAGAGGACTACGATGACAGCAACAGCGCCGTATATGTGGATGCGGAAGATACCTTCAGCACAGCGAATGTCAGCCTCGGAGACAATCTATCATCCCCGGTATATCTCAGCACGATGCACTGGTGGTCCGGAAGCTGTGACGATGTGCTTGGTCCGGATGGCTCTCCCTCTAATTGTACAAACAACAAGGAACCCTTTGTGCTGAGCGGCGTGGAGTTTGGACATGGAGGCTATATTGTGATTGCGGACATTATCCTGAACGGAGTGTACGATGATGAAACGGATACTTATACACAGACTCCATATATCGTAAACGACAGCCGGGATATTGCAACCAGCGTGACCGATGATTACACGGAAGTAGGATACTCGCTGGTAGACACCGGAAACGCTTGGAAGTATGTCTCCGAGCAGGGTTACGACAGCCGGTATCCATGGCTTACATTACCCACAGGGGCAGATGCAAGCTCCTCCACCGGTTATTGTGACGGAGTATCTACGGGTCAGCGAACAAATGGGGCGAGAGAATGGCTCTGGTTCGGCTGCCTGAACCTTGGGGCTCCTTGCGGCCTCCGGTGCGTCGGCGCGTCCTACGGGCTCGGCACTGCGTACTGGCCTTACCTGCTCCGCCTTTCCTCCCTCCGTCGCGGCGTAGCCGCATAGGGACGCAAGTCCCGTGGGGGTGAATCCAGGAGCGTGAGCGGATGGAGAGGGGATCGCCCCTTAATAAGTCCCGTTCAAAAGAATAAATTTAGGGCTGTATAGTGCGTCTGCGGGTGTTCCTTGGCCGCCCTGGCTCTGGTTCGGCAACCTGAACAATGGGGCTCATTGCGGCCTCCGGTACGTCAACGCGAACAACGGGCTCGGCACTGCGAACTGGAATTACCTGCTCCGCCTTTATAACCAAAATCAGTAACATTGCGCTATACAGCGCCGGAAACGGCCCGGGAAACCGGCCTTGGCGAAAGCCTAAAATTGGTTGAGACGGCACCTACATGCGCAGAACGCAAGTAGGCCGCACGGCGAATAGGACGTGCGTGTGGGTTAGTAGTAAAACCGAAAGCCCTTGAAACCAGAAAGGACTGTTCTTGATGCGCCGTTATTGCAAAAACGTTGACATCAAAAATATAGATTTCATAAAACGCTGTATCTATTTGTGGATGGAAGGAAAACTCAACCGCAAAGACGTACAGCGTTTTTTGAGCTTTTATGCCGGCCTGACATATCAAGAAATCAAAGAGAGGGTAGATTGCGAAGATTACAGATTCCTTGCGGAGACCGTTGATAGGATTGCCAAAGACATCCGGAAGAGAATCCTTAACAGGAAACTGAACCTGCCTCCAATCAGATTCCGCCGGAAGTATGACCAGGGGTCGGGAAAATGGCGGCTGATTGGAATTCAAAAGCCAATCCATCAGATATTTGATTATATTGCAGTGGAAGGCTGCATGGAAATGTTTAACGCTAAAATCGGGCCGTATCAAATGGCATCCATCCCAGGGAGAGGACAGGAGAAGGGGATGAAAACCATCTACCGATGGCTGCAGCTTGACGAAAAACATACCAGGTATTACATAAAGGCAGATATTCGCCAATGCTATCCCTCAATCCAGCATGAACGCATAAAAGCATTGTTCGCGAGGGATCTGAAGAACCCGGAACTGCTTTGGCTGGTCTGCGAATTGATTGATTCGTTCCCGGAAGGACTGAGTATCGGTTCCTATTTTTCGCAATATGCCTGCAATTATTACCTGTCCTACGCCTATCATTATGCGTCTGAACAGCTACACCGGCTGCGGAAGAAGCGGAATGGACAGACTGAGCGAATCCGCCTTGTCCATCATATCCTTTTCTACGCGGACGATATCCTCTTTCTTGGCTCGTCCGAGAAAGACCTTGTGTCAGGGATGGAGATGCTTGGGGATTACCTCCGGGATTGCCTTGGGCTGGAATTAAAGCCGGACTGGAAACCTGAAACAGCAGATTACACGGATAAAGCAGGGAACCGAAAAGGAAGGTTTATCGATATGATGGGATACCGGATTTACCGGGACCATATCACAATCCGGCGGGGGACGTTTAAACGGATACGGAGGTCAATCATCCGGGCGAGAGTCAGGATGGAGAATGGAAAGGACATACCGCTTGATATGGCGCACAGTATTTCTTCCCGCGTTGGCCGGGTATCGCATTGTGACTCGTTCGGATTTGAACAAAAATACCGCCTGGCGCAGATAAGGAGCAGAGCGGGAAAAGTAATATCCTGCCATGATAAGATTTTGGCAGAAGAGAAGAAAAGGAGGAAACAGGACTATGAAAACAGACAGCGTGCATTGTCCAACGATGCCGGCAACGGTGCAGTACAATGTCCGTTCGGACGGGACTGCGGAAGTGTGGCTGCGCAAGAATATCCAGCAGACCACAACGGCAGATGAAGATGGTGAAAATCTGGAGTATACCTACGAAGAAGTGTACTTCAGGACCACAGCCACAAAAGAGGAAATCGAAGGGAACTTTGAATCTTACTGGGAATCCGGCCAGGGATGGGAACCGGACGTTCCGATGACGCAGGACCAGAAAATTGAAGCCCTCCAAACCAAACTGGATCAGGCCAACGCCGAATTGGCACAGACCAAGACGGATAATGATATGGCAATCGCAGAGCTTACCATGGTAATGGCTGCCATGATGGGCGGGACTTCGGGAGGAGGTGAGGATGATGTTTAATGAAAACAGCCAGCTTGTTAAAACCTGGGTGCGTCTGGTGAAGGCCGGAACGTATACCCGGGACGATGTACCTAATTTGAGCAATCTGCGGGAAGTAGTCGGGAACGTACTGGACAAGGAACTGTAAGAGAGAGGAGATAATCAATGATTTTTACAAAGAACAGCGCATTAGTAAAGACCTGGGTCAGCCTGGTTCTCAGCGGAACCTTTGACAAGGAGGATGTGCCGAAACTCTTTAATCTGAAAGAGGTTGTTGAAGAAGTCGTAGAATCCCTGGTGTAATCGGGAGGAACGATGGAAGTGGATAACAATATTAACAATGGCCGCCTTCTGGAGCTGCTGGAACTGTACATGGACCTGGTAGAGAAACAGGATGTTGCGATCTACCATATGAGCAAAGTGATCCGCAGGCAGGAAGAGGAACTGCAGCATGTAAGGAACCTTTACAGGCTGGAAGCACAGGACTTGCCTGGACTGGCCGATGACCGCAGGGAGGCCGGGGAAGCGCTGAAAGATTATGAACGGGCAAGAGGAAATGAGTAAGGATTATAGGCATGGTGAAGCCGTGGAGGCAGCCGTGCCTATTATTTTGTTGGAAAGGGTAGGGCAATTAGGGTTATGGAAGAGTTACTGAAAAGTTTTTCCCCAGTGGAGATCATCCTCTGCGTTTGGCTGGTGGTTAAGGGGCTGACAGAGGTAATACAGAAATTCGACTGGGGAAAGAGCCGGCTTAAACAAGTGTTTGACAGCGACTATAGGGCCAAGGAGAGACAGAAAAAGCTGGAGGATAAGGTCGGAAGCCTGGAGAAGTTCTATGAAGAAAAGAAGCGGGTGGATGAAGGATTCGCCCATCTGAAGGATGTGGATGAAAAGATACTGGACGAACTTTCGGACATCAAGGATACCCTGAATGAGCATATCCGGGTAGACGATGAACGGAACGCTGATTCCATCCGGGCCTACATCCTGCGGTTTAACATGGAGCTGGTAAGGGAGATCTTGCACACGAGGGAAGATTTCATTGAAGTGCTGGCCAAGATTGATGAGTACGAGCGGTACTGCGGATCACATAAGGATTACCGGAACAACCGGGCAGCATCGGCAATCTCGAACATCAAGCGGGTGTATGGGGAACGGCTGGAAAAGAGGGATTTCCTGTAAAGCTCTAAAATGGCCTATATTGGATATATTCTTTCCCAACAATAAAATCCCTACCAAGCCCCACAAAACGTAGCCACGGAACAACCAGAGGCTCATATGGGAGAAAAAAACAAAATAGTTTACAGCCGGAACCCGGCAGAAAGAGGTAAGAAAATGGATGCAAGTCTGATTATGCAGTATTTGTCGTATTTAATGATTGCTATCGGTGTGATGGCTTTTTTTGTATCGCTGGTTACGCAAGTCATTAAGTCGTGGCCTGGCCTGGAAGCCCTCCCGACGCAGGCCCTTGTGATCGTGCTGTCATTGGTCCTGTGCCCGGCGGCCTTTGTGGCCCTGATGGCCTGGCTGGAACGCCCGATCGAATGGTATATGGTGTTTGCCTGCTTCCTGGCGGCCTTTATTGTGGCCTTGGTGGCCATGGATGGCTGGGAGCGGCTGAAGGAGATTTGGAACCGTACCGGATACCAAAAGCAGCAGTGAAGGAGGTGATCCGATTATCTCCCGGACTGGCCAGGGTAAGAGCCGGTAAAACCAATAAATCATAACCGAAATGGGAGGACGACTATGAACAAAGAGAATGAGAGATTCCACAGAGGCTGTGAGCCCCACGATGCAGAGCACTGCGATATTAACACCCACGGTAACCTGAAACCCGGCCTGGATGACTGCGGCCATACAGTCCCAGGGCCAGGCCCTGGAGAAGGGATGCCCAAGGTGCAGGGCGGCCCGCCGATCTGGCAGGGACAGCAGCCAGACGCAGGCCCAGACATGGAAAGACTTTAATAGTTGCAATAGTATTTGCCCCAGGAAACTCTCCTGGGGTTCTTTTTTGATTGGAGGTAAAGATGGCAGATAAGCGAAAAGTAAATGGATTGATTGAGTTTTGTAAGAGCAAGATTGGCACACCGTATGTATATGGGGCCAAGGGAGAGGTTTTGACGGAATCCCGGCTGAACATCTTGGCAAAACAGAATCCGGGCATGTACACCAGCGCATACAAGGCCAAGGCAAAGAAGTTCCTGGGACAGCATTGCACGGACTGTTCCGGTCTGATTAGCTGGTACACAGGTATCATCCGGGGCAGCTACAATTATCACGATACAGCTGATAAGAAAGTGTCCATCGGCGCACTGGATGAGTCCATGGTCGGCTGGGCGCTCTGGAAACCGGGGCATATCGGGGTGTACATCGGGGACGGTTATTGCATTGAGGCCAAGGGGATTGACTACGGCACGATCAAGTCCAAAGTATCTTCCACCGCATGGCAGAAAGCCCTGAAGCTCTGCGATATTGATTACAGCGCAGAGCCAGTCTACACGGAAGGGTTCAAACAGGCCGCAGACGGAAAGAGATGGTGGTATCAGTACGCAGACGGCACATGGGCGGCCAACGGCTGGTACTGGCTGACCGAAGCAACCGGAGGTACGTCCGGATGGTATCTCTTTGACGCTGAGGGATACATGCTGACCGGATACCAGCAGGACCCGGCGGGAGAATACTTCCTGCTCTGCCCGGAACCCGGAATCCACGAGGGGCAGTGCATGATTACGGACGGAAGGGGAGCCCTCAAAATTGTGGAGAAGTACGATTTTGAGAATCATCGGTATTTGACGTAAAAGGAGGAGCAATGAAGAACTATATCGGCGTAAAGATTGTAAAGGCTGAACCGCAGGAGAAAGACGGAAAGGCAGGGTACAAAGTTGTGTATCCGGACGGATATGTGTCCTGGTCCCCGAAGGATGCCTTTGAAAAGGCATATCGGGAACTGGACTGCATTGATTTCATTAACGACAGGAAATAATCTGGCTGGTGTTTTGCTGCAAGGCATCCGAGATATGGCCTAAGCCACCATACCAAGAACGGAATAAAAAACCCCGGGGTTGCAGCTCCGGGGTTTCCGTTTGCTATCCGACATGGATAACTTCTATCTTTTAGCCTACTGGCATTATAGCAAACGCAAACCTGAAATGCAATATTCTTTTTCGTCCATAGGAAAATCCTTGGACGGTCACTAGGAAAATCCACTGTAACCAGCATCAGTACCAGTACCAGCATCATTACCATTATCATAAAAAGAAAAGAGTATGTACGCAAACCGCTGTCAGCGGTTATGCTTTTCCGCACATATCTGCATGTACAATCTGTACAAATTTTAGAGCGATTTTTTGACGTATCAAGTCCCAGTCGATCCTACAGAATTTTTCAATATCTACTTCGGCAAAAGGATAAAATGAATCCAGAGGGATTTCAGAGGCTCTCAGATGTTTCTCCCTTCAGCAGTTTCTCCCCTATATAAAGCATACCGTTTAGTTCCCCCAAAATCAAGAAAAAAATAAATTTAATGATTGACACTTACCGTTTGGTAAGATAAGATAATGACAAGATAAAAATTACCAGTTGGTAAGGAGGGTGACGCTATGAAGTATAGATACAGAGAAGTCAGAAAAATCAGAGAAGATGACCTTAGAAATCTTTGCATCGCAAAGCGATGGTATACCAGAGGAGATAACGCAGCGTACAATCATCTGCTGAATGATCTGTCAGGGGACAAAGAGAATATCACTACAGATGACATTGTGGAGATTGCGCTGGACATTATGGAACACAGCAATACAGAGCAGGAGTTGACAAGTATTTGCTTTGACGTGGCAAGAATAGCAGTTACATTCTTTGAGGAGGTGTAAGCGATGAAATATTCCGAAATGACAGACGAACAGTTATTGAAACTCCAGATTGCTTTTACGGCAAGAGGAAATCTCAACGCAGCGAGAGAGGTTTCAGAATTTAGAGAGTTTTTCGGAAAGACGGTCGAGGTTGTAAAAGGCAGAAAAGTACCAAAAGGTACGATTGGTAGATGCTTTTGGCTTAAAAGGTATGACTATTCTCGCTATGGGGACCCGTGGGGAATCTACAGTAGCACAAGAATAGGAATCAAAGTAGCCAACGGCGAAGTTTATTTCACTTCGCTCGATAATGTGGCTGTATGCGAGAATATGGAGGTGACGCCATGACACTGAAAAGGCGGTTCATCAATGAGGTATATGAAGGTAACTACAAAAAATATCTGCGGGAACGCCGGGACGATTATTGCAGAGTGCAGTATGCCTGGTCCTGCTGGATCGATAGCCTCTGTAAGAACGGGGAAATCAGCCAGAGACAATACGACAGAGCAACATTTTAGGGAGGATTAGAGAGATGACAAGATATTACAGTACACAGCGCCCGATTCTTCCGGGCGGATTCCCGAACAGGGAGAAAGTTGAGCAGATCAAGAATTTTGACACAAAGATTTTCTGCGAGGAAATCGGAGAAGAAGCATGGGGATTTGTAGATTACATAGAGCCGCTTGAAAAAGAACAGGCGGTTGCCTACGAATTGACCCTTGCCGGAATGAAGACGTACTGGTGCGTTACTACTTCGGTGTATGACGATGGCAGAGTCATCGCAGCTATCACGAACAGCATCCAGGCGGTAAGGGCTCCAAAAAATGAGTCAAAGTCACTGAGACGTAAAGATATTTACCATGACTGGTTCAGCAGCAAGGAAGAAGCGGAGCAGTTCGTAGAAGACGCAAAGAACGCATGAGAGGAGGATGCCTATGATAACAATTATTAAAGAGGCTCATACAGAGGTTCTGGAAGAAACGTATTTGGAGTACATATACCGTGAATATCCGGATGCCGGATTTTCGTTTCCCTGGAAAAATGGGGAGGTGCAGTTGAATCCTTACTCTGAAAAGAATTACAAGTGGTGTCAGGAGCATCCGGAAGAGGTTGAGTGCCTGGGAGTTGTCAAGAGAAATACCACTTGCATAGTACCGGCACTGGCAAAATGCGAGTGTGGTGAAGCGTTTTATCTCGATGGAAGTTATTACGGTTGTACACAGTGTCCGGGATGCGGGCGATGGTATGCGTTAGGTGGATATAGAGTAAATTCGCCGGAAGAACGGGAAGAAGACTTGGAGGAGGACGAATGGTAACGTGGACTATGAGAGATACGACAGGTTGCATCCGAAGAGGACAGATGCCAGTATCGGAGATTCAGAAAGAACTGCTGAAGTTTGAGAGAGATGCAGCCAAAACTATGAAAGAAACCGGAGCAGATCATGTTCTGTATGGTACGAAAATATATGACAGTAACGACCGCTTGGTTACTGTACAGTTCTGTGTTCGGCCGATGGATGACGAAGAATTTTACCGGCTTACTGGAAAAGCGAGAAACGTCATGGTTTACGCACTTCATAATCACTGCAAAAGCAGATATTCCCTGTAAAATCCAGAAATCTATAAACTTTTCGATTGACCAGAGGTCGGTGGGATAAGATAAGATTATAGAAAACTTACCAGATGGTAATGGAAAGAAAGGAGGATTTAATGGCGAGAAGAAAAAATAAGAGTAAAAGGCAGACAGAAAGGAGTAGGCAGCGATGAACGAAAGGATGAATGTAATTGCAAGGGAACTGTTTGAATTAAGCGCCAGGGCAATTAAACAAACGGGCGCTTCGGTGAACTTTAATATCTGCGATGGGGCATATGGGCTGTCATGTAGTCTTTGTATCAGTGACCAGGGACTTTCAGACGGCGGACACTATAATGCAAGCTACCATATTTTCGAGGCAGGGCAAGGCGCTGAACAACATATAATCGACAGAGATTATTCCGCCGCCAAAGCTCACCTTGAAAGATTGCTTGGGATTACGGCGGAAGAGCAGAAGGAGAGGGAGGTTGTTTATGGCTGACGAGGAGAAAAAAACGTATCTGAAAGTTGGGAAGTATATTCCGGGGAACAAAGAAAGCGGAACGCCGGAAGTAATTGAAAGAGAGTTTTACAGCCAAGGGATGATATTCAAGGACGAGGAGGCGTATTACAACAAAGACCATCCGGACCGTATCTGCTATATCCCAGAACTGGATGATGATTTGTATTCCAGAAATGATTTCCTGAAAATCTGCAACGGCCAGGAAGAAATTGCAGATGTGATTTTTTTCCAATGCGACTGGCAGCATCCGGAAACATGCCTGCAAGACCAGTGGTTTGAGGAACTTGACGTATGCCCGAAATGCGGTAAATGGTTTTGGTGTTACGGGAAAATGGAGTGCCCGTATTGCGGCTCTCTGCACAACCCGGACGCAATAGATGGTGATGAAGAACCATGGTATACAGAAAAATGGTATACGGAAGATTTGAAAAATGCCCTGGAAGGCGCAGAGATTGAGATTACAGAAGAAAACCTGGAAAAGCTGAGAGCAGGATGCAGAAATATCTTTGATGATAAGTCGGAGCGATATGAAATGCTGCTGGATAAAGTCAGGGAACTATTTAAGGAGGGGTGAGAATGTCACTGGAAGATGCCTTTAAGAGTGAATTAGGGAAAGAAGTAGTTAGGCTACGAAAGGAAAACCAAGAGGTCCACGAGGCGGTGATACGGAAGCAGAAGGAGCTCATGAGAATTAGGGGAAGTCTTGTTACAGAACAGTGCCATGAATGCGGCGCGGAGAATACGATTGAATGGAATATGGCAAAACAGGGGTATTACGCCTTCTGTCCGAACTGTGGCGATCCTATGATGTTATGTTGGGAGTGTGTGGTGGATTCCGGATTTTGTGATTGGGATGAAGATACGTCTCTCTGCTATAGAGTAGTGGAAAAATTTTGGGATAATTTATCAGTTGTGCCATTTTGTTATATCGCTTCGGAGAACCATCGGGGCAATCTATCGGATGTACCGGCCTCTGGAAATGTAGATGTAGATATGAGGCTTGTTCTGGAGAACGAACATAAGCTGATGTTCGGAAATAAAGAGATTATCACGTTTCCTTCCGGGACAGATAGGGATGAAATCTGGGAGTGGTTCGATAAAAGGTATCCGGGAGGATTGTTTAAGCTGATGAACAGGAACAGTGAATCTGGAGGAGAGGAGAAGGACAGCGATTATGGTGAATCTGGAACTGAGCACCGTTGATAATGAAAAACGAATGTCTGAAATTTTGAAGGAGGCCCTGGACGCGAAGGGATATACTCAGCGAGAGTTTGCTAAAAAAATGGGGTGGACACCGCAGAATTTTAGTCAGAGACTGAAAAAGAATTCCTTCAGCGCCGAGGAATGGAGAAAGATGGCGTATATGCTGGGGTATGAAGTGCGTCTGGTGGAGCTGGAAAGCGGGATTGAATTTGAGAGCCGCAGGAAAGGACACGGGAGAAGAGTGCGCCAGGTCATAAAAGGCGTTCTGTATGATACCCATAAAGCAGACATGATTTGCGGGAACTTTTATCATGATGGAGTACATGAGTATACGGACGGCATGGCTTTTGAACTGTATGTAGATTCTTTTGGCAGGTTCTTTGTTGCACGATATACGGAGTGGGAGGATGGCTCAGACAGCATTACCACAATCGGAAAAGAAGAAGCAGGGAAATTATATCAGAAGTACGGAGATGGCACTTTGAAGGGCGGCATCTTTATTTAGTTTTACTCATAAATTACCAAATGGTAACATGAATTGTATTTTGGGTAACATTCTGAAAAACGATGGAAATTACCAGACGGTAAGTTAGAATGATGATGTAACAAAAACAACCCCTTCTGACGGGCATCAAAAGGGGCTGCAAAACGAGCTGGAAGCTACGGTTTTAGTAATAGCAGATTTAGTATAGCATAACCGTGGCTCCGGCGCAAGAAGCAAAGGAGTGTGGAAATATGCAGAATTTGGAGAGTTGCATCATCAAAATGAGCGAAGTATCAGCTCTGATCCGCATGATTGATGATACGTTTGTGGATGGACGTGTCGGATTCGCGGATGACGAAAATGGAAAGCAGTTGGAGTTGTCATTGAATCTGCTGCGAGAAGAGTTTGGAAGAAATCTTGCTGATCTGAGAGCAGCGTATTATGGAGGTGCGGTATGAGCGGATACGAGTTTGAAGGAAAGAATTGTTTTGTTTACACAGATGAAAGATTCGGGGAAATCCGGACGGTTATTGACTCTGACGGAGAACGCAGATTTGTCGGGATTGATATTGCGGAGTGCATGGGATTTGAAGCCCCGACAAAAGCAGTAAAAAGGAGTAACATCCCTGGGAAAATGGTAAAAGTTCCGTGGGTATCCGGGAGCCGGCATGGTGAGACAAACACCAGATGCTTCGACAAGAAAGAAGCACATCGTTTTATCCGAAATGGTCTGCTGCCACCAAAGGGATTTGTGGAGTGGTTTGATGCTGTGGTAGCTGAGGACACTGTAGGTAGTAAATCACAGAACTTGAAGGACGGCCAGGGACAGAGCAAACGGAAATGTCAGGAAAACAGACCGGAAAAGGCAACGGGAATTTTTGACAGGCTGGACGAAATTATGCTGGAAATTATCATGCTAAAAAAGGAACTGTCTGCAACACTGGGGAAAAGCATATGATATGGATGGTCCGGAGGTTTTGCCCTCCGGATTCGCTTTTGCAAACCCATTGATTTATTATTGACAATTTACCAAAAAAATAAATTTAATGATTGACACTTACCGTTTGGTAAGATAAGATAATGACAAGATAAAAATTACCAGTTGGTAAGAATGGAGGTAAATGGATTATGATGAAACAGGAATTTGAAAAGATGGTAGGCCGTGAGGTGACACCGGAACAGTACGATATGCTCGAGAGGTTGTACATGCAGAGTACCTTAAATAAACAGGACTTTGCAAAGAGCGTAAAGAAATTAGTGCAGTCTCTTCCGAAGCCAAAGTTTACCGGGAAGGTGCTGGTGATTTCCGTTCCAGACAACAGTGGTTATTACCGGACACCGAACGGATGCTGGTTGCATACAGTGCTTGCAGAACTGGTAGACGTTGAAATTGGCAGCGGAAGAATTAAAGCCAGATTAATCCCAAACAGCTATGAGCTGAAGTACAGTGCAGATAGGAGAGATACGGAGGTCGATTGGGTGATGTGAGGAGGGAATGATGAAAAAAGAAAGGAGGTGGCTGGTATGACAGATAGAAGTAATCAACGGCTCAACAAAGAGATTGAGAGGCAGATTGACATGTGGGATGGAACAATCCATGGGAGAACCATCAAGAACATGTACGAAAACGGTACAAATTATGAAAGCATCTGCGAGGTAATGCAGGTCAGTTACGAAGATTATGATGAGGGTTGAATATAATGGCAAAGAGAATGTATTTCCCCATCAATGAGAGCAACGCAAGGGAGGCCCATAATATGATGTCCATGCGCGATTACAAGGAGGGCAGCACAACAGCGGACTATCGTGGCGCTGTTGATAAGGCTTACGACATGGCGGATAAGGTGGCAGAAAAGAAGCCGGAGGAATCGGAACGAGCTTACCGACTGGCGGAGCGTTACTCAAAGAAAATGGCAGAGTATTACAACAAAGAGAGCAGCATCGGCATGATGTGCCCGTCCGTTATGATTAGCGGGGCAGGAAATTTCCCGGTCAAGAAAAAGGAACGTCAGGTTGCTGCGTGGCAGAGAAACCGTGAGTTTTACCAATATGTACAGGGTATCCTTGCAAAAATCGAAAATATCCTTTACGGAAGGGGAATTATTAAGTCGGATGACGAAAGGGCAATCGAAAAGCTGGAAGAAAAGCTGGAGGATTTAAAAAACTCACAGGAACGGATGAAAGCGGCCAATAAAGCAATCCGTATGAAAGACACAGAGGCCGGAAACGATGCTCTTCGGGAAATGGGGTACAGCGAGGAAGCTATTAAGCAGCTACGGGAACCGGATTTCTGTGGCAGGATTGGCTATCCGAGTTACCTGCTCACGAATAATAACCAAAATATCCACAGGATTGAGGAGCGTCTTAACCACCTGAAAGCGGCTAAGGAGAAGGGGACCTCAGAGCAGGAATACGGGACATTCATGGTGGTAGAGAATACGGAGGTCATGCGCTACCAGATTATTTTCGACGGAAAGCCGGACGCAGAGGTCAGGGCGCTTTTGAAAAGCAACGGATTCAAGTGGGCGCCGTCGCAGGGAGCGTGGCAAAGGCAAATTACGAGTAACGGAAAGTATGCACTCAGTAGCGTAGTAAAAAAGCTGAAAGAAATGGAGATTGAATAAATGGGTCCAAATAGATACAGATATTGTAAGGGAGGCAATGGCAAACAAGAATCCGTTGAATTGGATGTTTACAATAAAGGAGAATATCATACAACATGCGTTATCAACGTTTGTTTTCTCCTAATCGGATGCAAATGGTTTCCGTGCAGTAACGGGTACGAACATGCGATTACTTCGGAAGAAACCATCAAAATCCTTGAACTTATTCAGAAAGAGAGAAAGAAACTCACGGACAGTGAAACGGTCAAGACAATGGACGGCTGGAGCAGAAGTGGGCTCTCGGAATTTGGAGATTACTGCTTTCCGGGGGATGAGGTTTCGCAGGATATTGTAGATTACTTTGTGAACAGCGTTCCGCCCGTTCTCATGCGTTCCAACTGCACACAGGCCGGGGAGGAATACAGCGTGGAGAAGGACGAAAACGGGGAGTATAGAAATACCTACACAACGTTTCATAAGGAGCCAGGAGGAAACTGGATATTCGACGGATATTGCTTTTTCGGGAGCAACGAGAACCGGGGGAGCCGTCCATCGAAGCTCGAAATGAGGATTTTAGAAGCGAAGAGAAGAAGCGATTAAATTGGCTCAAATACGGCCGATTTTTATTTAGACAATCAAATTACCATATGGTAAGTTAAAGCGCAACCAGAGGGCAATCAGAAAGCCCTACGGCATAAAAAACAATTTGCAAAACAGAAGGGAGAACCAATATGCAGAAAAGTCCAATGAACGCACAGTTAAGTATTGATGCAGAGTACATCGAGGCAGAGGTCCAGAAAATCGTGAAAGCTGCCATTGTCGAAACGCTTGGAAAGAGGGATGAGATTATCCGAAAAGCCATCGATGCTACCATCGACCAGTATGTTACACAAGACGGGGAACCCTGCCGTAAAGACCACTACCGAGCTGTTCCGTTCCTCGATTACATTGCTCAAAAGACTGTGGAAAAAACAGTCAGGGAGGCCGTCTGCGAGATTGTGGAAGAGAATAAGGATGAGTTCAAGGCAGAAATTAAACGCCAACTCGGCAGAAAAAAATGGAAAGAAGATGTGGCTCAGACGTTTGTCCAGCTTGTCCTTGATGACGCGAAAAGTGAGTGGAAAATGCCAGTGAGCGTTACCTTGCAAAAGCCGAAAGAATATTAGGGCGGGGTGATGAAATGGCAAGCATGGCATTTATTGGAGGCGTTATTGTTGGAGTTGTATTATGCTGCGTCGTAGTTGTTGGTTGCAGCGATGATGAGCCCTCGCAGGATAGTACGGACAGGGAAAATGAAGGAGGATGAGGCATATGCGAAAAACCTTATTAGAGGCGATTTATCTTGGATATTATCTGCCGGCAGAAAAGGTCAGCGGAGGAGCCGAGTACGAGGAATACCATGAGGCAACAGCGGAGGCATCGGAGGTGTATGAGCGGTTTAAGGAGAAACTGGACTCGGAACAAGTTAAGACGCTGGAACAGGTTCTGGAAGCGAATGAGGTTGCCACAGCAGCAACCACCAAGGACAACTTTATCGAGGAGGCCAAGTTTGGGGCTCAGATAATCTTGGAATTGCTTGGAGATGAACTGCTGAAACTATGAGGAGGAACTATGAGCAGAATAGGATATGGCCCATCGGTTGGCAAAGAAAGGTGCATAGAAATATTGACAGAGGAAATTGAAGATTATCTGCCCCAAGAAAAATGGGAAGATTACGAAATGGCCGTTAATAGAGTAATGTACGAATTTCAGAAGCTAGGGGGCGCAAAGCCCAAATACCACAAGGGCAAATATATAAACAGCTGGTACACATGTGGAAACTGTGGACATGGTATAGCTGCAGAGCACCAATACTGCCCAAACTGCGGATATTATATTCAGAGGAGGTGATTGCCGTGTATATGTATTTAACTTTAACTGACCAGCGTTGCTATGGAGGCGTTCGCAGGTCCGGTGTTTTCGTCAATAACTATCGCCACGCATTTAATTTGGCCGAGCAGAAACATCACCGTTTGCGAGGCGATATTGAGTTATATTCTGGAATTGGCAGTACTCGCCGCAGTACTATCCTCTCATACGATGAGCTCAAACGGCGGGCTTATGATAATCCGGAAGGAACTATTCGTGACTGTATTTAAAGGTTTGAGAGGTGAAACCAAAATGAAATGCCCATTTTGCGGGTCCGAAGAAGGATACTACGAAATCGAAAAAGTACACAGGGCGTTATATTACACATTTGACGGTGAGCCGAATGGAGCGTCAGAGGATTATAACGATTGGGCAAGCAGAAGAAAATATTGCGCAAAGTGCAATAGGATTTTGCCGCGGAAGATGTTTGGTTACGCGAATTAAGATTTGGGAGGTAGCTATGACAGATGCAGAAAGAGAAATCAATAGGTTAATAAGTTACATAAGGTCATGTCGTGAGGCAAATATAGACTGCACGGTAACAATAGACAAGAGACTGACACATGGTGTACTTAACGCCTTACAAGAAATCCAGCAGTACCGAGAAATCGGAACTGTGGAAGAGTGCCGGGAAGCCAGAGAGAAGCAGACGCCAAATAAGCCAAAAGACGGGTTATATGGTCATGGATATTTTGCATGTGGATCGTGTAAAAATCCGTTGGACGGAGATGAAAGCTACTGTCCGCAGTGCGGACAGGCTATCAGGTGGGAAAATTAAGATTGGGAGGAGGGAACAATGAAAAGGCAGGACTTAGAAAAGTATTTAGGTAAGACGGTAACCGTGGATATTGGAGCAGGAAGATTTTTTACCGGATGCCTCAGAAAGTGCGGGGATGAACGGTTTAAAAACGACCCGAATCTGTATATTCCGAGGAACTTTTATTTTTTGTCAAGTAATGTGAATGCTTTTGATTGTGTGAGCTGGATATTTAGATGCTCACATGTTAAAAAAATAAAATTGTTAAACTGACATTTGAAGGAGGTAACGGATGAGAGAAATATTATTTAAGGCCAAGCGGGCAGATACCGGAGAATGGGTAGAAGGTTATTACATTTACCACATCAACAGAACGATATGCCCCATCGGAGACAGCATTAAACCAGAAGATGAGCAGCATGTTATTATGCAGGATGGATTTTCGGACTGGAATATGCCGAGAGACACTGTTCACTTCGATATCATTCCCGAAACTCTATGCCAGTATACAGGGTTGAAAGACAAGAACGGAAAGAGGATATGGGAGAATGACATTGTATACATGCGCAGTTCAGGACTTTCAGGACATGGGATTATTGAGTATGAAAATGGATGCCTTGTCGTAAAAGATGGAAGAAGAGGGCGTACATATAGCTTATTTGGAGAATGGAAGTTAAGGGCGGATGGAAATATCTTCGATAACCCGGAATTATTATGAGGTGAGTAAATGGGTAAAGGAATTATTGTAGTAGATAATCCGGAATGCTGTGATTTATGCGGGTTCTCCAGCCAGGCATATGACTTGGAGCCATTTGAAGAAGGAGAATGCTACTGCTCCATCAAGATGGAGAGTTTGGACCGGATACCGGAGGGAGAAAAACCTGAATGGTGTCCAATTAAACCGCTAATAGATGAGTCTGAATTACGGAAAAGATTATGGGTGTTATGCCACAAAGAGATTGAGGCAACTTAAATTTGGAGGCGACGAAAAATGACGGCGGAAGAGACGATTGAGTTATTAAGAGGAATGCAAAACAAAAAGGAGGATTATGCCGAAATGGTATGCGCTCCTGCCTGGGCGTGTGGATATGAATACGTATATCCGGAGCCAGAAGATTATGCAATAGAGGAGGCGATAGAAGCCATCAAAGAAGTGCAGCAATATCGGGAAATCGGAACCGTGGAACAGTGCCGGGAAGCAATGGAGAAGCAGAGACTTCGAGAAGAGGTTTTTGCAAATGAAGGGAGTGAAAATATGGTCAAAGGTGAACTGATTGTAGACAACTTTGCCGGAGGGGGAGGCGCGAGTACGGGGATTGAAATGGCAACGGGATATAGCGTAGATATTGCCATCAATCATGACCCAGAGGCTATCCGGATGCATAAAACAAACCATCCGAACACAAAACATTACTGCGAATCTGTTTGGAATGTTGACCCAGTAGAGGTATGCGACGGACGCCCGGTAGCGCTTGCATGGTTTTCCCCGGACTGCAAACACTTTTCAAAAGCCAAGGGCGGAAAGCCAAAAGATAAAAATATCCGTGGCCTTGCGTGGGTAGCGTGTCGGTGGGCCGGGCTGGTCCGGCCTAGGGTTATTATGCTGGAGAACGTGGAAGAATTTAAAAGCTGGGGGCCATTAAACCGAGCCCATCGGCCGATCAAGAAGAAGCAGGGAAGTACATACCGGAAATTTGTCAGCCAGCTTCAGGAATTGGGATACGAAGTGCAGACACGGGAACTGGTAGCTGCGGACTACGGAGCGCCGACCATGCGCAAGAGATTCTTTCTGATTGCTCGGTGCGATGGACGGCCTATCATATGGCCGGAGCCGACACATGCACCGGTAGACAGCGAAGCGGTAAAGGCCGGCAGACTAAAACCATACGTTGGGGCTTATACGCAGATTGATTTTTCTCTGCCTTGTCCGTCTATCTTTGATACATCGGAGGACATCAGGCAGAAATACGGCATCCGGGCAGTGCGTCCATTGGCAGAAAAGACTATGCGGAGAATTGCACGAGGCCTGAAAAAATTCGTGCTGGACAATCCGGAGCCGTTCATTGTGCAGTGCAATCATGGAGGAAACAGAAAGCCGCAGGATATACGGGAGCCAATGCCAACCATAACGGGGAAACATGGATACGGGATTATATCACCGGTCCTTATCCAATATCACTCTGAGACATCGACAGACGAAGTGCGGGGGCAAGGGATTGAATCCCCGATAATGACGGTGGACGGCTCGAATAGATATGGATTGGTGGCAGGATTTTTGAGCAAGTTTTACAAATCAGGAATCGGCCAGGACCTGAGGGAGCCTCTCCACACTGTTACTACATCACCCGGTCATTTTGGAGAAGTGCGGGCTTTCCTGATGAAATATTATGGGGAGGGAACGGGACAGGACATGACAAAACCGCTGGGCACAATCCCAACGCATGACCGATTTGGACTTGTAACCATACATGGTGTGGATTACCAGATAGTTGATATAGGCCTGCGGATGCTGGAGCCAAGGGAACTGTATGGGTGCCAGGGCTTTCCGGACGACTATATAATTGACCGGGACTATTCCGGGAAATCTTACCCCAGGTCAGAACAAGTAAAGCGTTGCGGTAATGCTGTATGTCCGCCGATTCCGGCAGCGATGGTACGGGCAAATCTTCCTGAGTTGTGCATTGCGGAACGGACCGGGAACATGAAGATAAGGCAGGAAGAAACGGGACAGCTTCGGTTCGCATAACGGAAACGACCTGAAGGAGGCAGTATGGTTGAAAGAAAAAAAGATTTATCCATCGTAAAAGACCGCGAGTTTTTGATGGCGGAAAATGCAGCATATGAGGCCCTTGTTGCTAAAGGATATTCTCCGCAAGGTGCTGACCCAGGATTTAAGACGGTCTGCGTGATGCGGTTTGAGCATCCAGAATATGCGGAGAATCCGGCCAGACGAGGTAATTGCAAAGTATATCACTTTAAAAATTGGCAAGATGCTTCAGCGCAACTAAATTGATATAGGTTAAAATCAAAGAGCCGGATATGTTGCCGGCTCTTCGCTTAATATTATTCCAGATAACGCTTTGCAGCCTCAATAAGTTGCGGCTTATAACTATACAGTCCATCCAAGGACTCCAGCGGATATTTGGAAAATTTCCCGCCGCCTTGCGGGATATAAATGGATTTGTTTTTGCGATCCAAACTCAACCGGCACAATGGCTTGCGGTTATTATCCTTATAGAGGATTCCGAGATAGCTTTCCGTATCCCGATACACAATGTCCGCAATCGGTAAAACCTCGCCAAGAATTCCACGGACAATGTAAAAAGCAGTAAGTTCATCCTCAGTAGTTACAATTTTGGATTTAGGCGTTTCTTCTGGTACAGGGGGAGCAGTCTCAACGGGTTCTTCTTCAGTTTCCTTTGCCAGGGCAGAAGAAATTTTGTTATTTACAATCTCATTCACGAACGATGAAAAGGCTTTCTTCACCAGAGGGGTGAATTTGTCAATAACCCTTTGGTTCTTCTGGCCGTCGTAAATATCACTCAGCAGGAAGCGGACAAAATCCTCAGATGGGTTGTCACATTCAGCAGCCAGGACGTTTTTGATTAGCGAGGTGTATTTCAATTCTTCCGCTGTGCTGAAAATTTTGTCTTTGTCGAAATTATCTTTGCTGAACTTTTTGAGCTCGCTAATGTCGGAATCGCGGAGTTTGGTAATGTCTATCTCCAGAAAAGGAACCAGGTCCATCTTGTGAGACTCTTCTAGGTCGGTGAAAAAGCGATAGATAATCCCGTTGGTAAGTATACCAAACTTAGCACTGGTAGTGGCGAAATACCTGAAGAGCTGGGATGAATGGCTGTCAAGGGGTTCCGAACTGCTTTTGCACTCAATTAAAATCGCTGGCTGACCGTTTTCAAGGATGGCATAGTCAACCTTTTCGCCCTTTTTGATTCCCACATCGGCTGTATACTCGGGGCAGAATTCAAGTGGATTGAACACATCATACCCCAGGAGTTGGAAGAGGGGAACGACCAAAGACATTTTGGTTGCTTCTTCGGTGGTGGCTCTCTCTTTTACGATGGCCGCGCGTTCTGAAAATTGTTTGATGGATTCATTAATATCTTTCATATGTACCCCCCACTGTTCCTTTGTTTAGTTGTTTACCCAAATTATAGCAAATGTTTCTGTTTGTTGTAAAGCGGTGAATTGATATAAATGCAAAAATATACTAATAAACTGTTGACTTTACGGCAGACATAATATATACTTGGCTTATCGGCAGACAAAAAGTGAGGTGAAATAATGGCTGCACGAATGGGGAGACCTCCTGTTGCCAATCCAAAGTCAGAAAGAATAACAGTACGACTTGACAAGGAGTGTTCAGATATTCTCAAAAGATATTGTGAGGAGTCTGGAAAAGACAGGGCAGAGGCAATCAGAGATGGTATCCGAAAACTGAAAGAAAAATAGAACGCTACTGCACGACCAAGCACGAATAGCGTTCTATCAGAGCACAGGAGGTTTCCCACCTGATAAATCTATCATATCAGACGGGGAAGCTTCTTTCAAGTAGAATTTGAAAGGAGTAATTTTTATGTCTACGAATAAGATAGAACAATTCATTGATAGCCGAGAAGTAGCAGAGATGGTGGGAAAACAACATAAGAATTTGCTGGCTGACGTTAGAGGATACGTAGATGAGCTTACTGAGCTGAAAATTCAGCCCAGTGATTTCTTCAGAGAAAGCACCTACAAGGACTGCACAGGAAGAACACTCCCCTGCTATCAAGTTACCAAGAAAGGCTGTGAGTTTATAGCCCATAAGCTTACCGGCATCAAGGGTACAGAATTCACGGCCAGGTACATTAACCGGTTCCACGAGATGGAAGAGGCTCTGGCCGGGAGGGGCGAGGAGGCTGAGTGCATCATCAGCACCCAGGAACTGGCGGCGGTCCTGAAGCGTAAGCAGTGCAAGGTGTGTTACCGTATCGACTCACTGCTCCAGATGCATCCGGAGTACCAGGCCGAATTCATCCCAGGGTCTTTCCGGAATGTCCAGGGACGGGAGTTCCGGACCTATGATTTGACCCGGGAAGGGCTGAGAATCTTTATCCGTCTGCTCGAAGCGGTCGGAAATCGGAACAACGTCAATACGGCCAAGGGGATTCAACGGCTTAAAGATATGTACCCCGGGGTAACCGGGGAAGAAGATACGGGAAGCCTGCCGGAGGTTTCTTCGTACCCACGTACCGGGCTGATGGAACTGCAAAAGGCGGAGGCGGCATTGGACATGTTTGAGCAGTGCTATCTTGGACAAGACCTTTCCGAATTTGACGATGAGGACAGAGAGAGGTTCGATGCGGCCCTATGCCTGCTCCACGACCAAGTAAAATTGGCAGTGGCAGAAGTGAAGGAGGCGTGCTATAATGAGCGTTGACGCAAAATGCCCTTTGAGCGCAGCCGACAGAGAAAAATATTGTTTGTGCGAAACTTGTCTGTTCGTAAAACAGTGTTTGGAGGATATAGACACACAAATGCGGGAAATGGACTCCACAGAAAACTTACCGGATGGCGCAGGAAAAGGTGAAAAATAGTTGAGAGGTTATGCAAAAATGAGCATATCGGAAATTTCGATAAATCAAATGGTTTACTATTGGCGCAGACCCGTAAGTATAGGGGACGCCATGCTGATCCTCTAAGGAGGTCCCATGGAGGAACGCTTAAACAAGCTGCTCAGCGGCCTAGGAATCTGTTCCAGGCGGGAAGCGGACCGGCTGATTGAAGAGGGAAAGGTCCTGGTGGACGGAAAGAGGGCCCGGATGGGACAGAAGGTCTCAGCGGGGCAGCAGGTAGTCTGCGAAGGCCGGCTGGTGTGGGGAACACAGATGGCAGACGGTGGAGAAAAGGCGGAGAAGATGCGCCGCCCGGAGCCGGTCCTTTTGGCTGTTCACAAGCCCAGGGGCGTGGTCTGCACGGCCTCGGACAAGGATCGGGCCCCCAATATTGTGGACATGATTCATTACCCGGTCCGGGTCTACTATGTAGGCCGTCTGGATAAGGATTCGGAAGGCCTGGTTTTGATGACCAATGAGGGGGACCTGGTGAATAAAGTCATGCGCAGCGGAAATGCTCATGAAAAGGAGTACCGGGTGACGGTGGATAAGCCGGTGACAGAGGATTTCTTAAACCGGATGAGAAACGGAATCTATTTAAAAGACCTGGATCGGACCACACTTCCCTGTCAGGCGGCAAAGGTGGGAGAACGGGAAATCCGCGTGATTCTGGTTCAGGGACTGAACCGCCAGATTCGCCGGATGTGCGCTGCCTGCGGCTATCAGGTGCGCCGTCTGGTGCGGACGAGGGTGATGAACATCCGGCTGGACGGCCTGAAAAAAGGAGAATACCGCCGGATTGAAGGGGAAGAGCGGAAGGAATTTTTAAAGCTCCTGGAGCATTCTACCAATCTGACCTACAAACAGCAGAGGGTAGTGTCAAGTAATCTATGAAAAAACGAGTCAAGCCAAATTGACTCAACAGAA